>Ga0070733_10000244_pt1 | contig 47392 bp, 32 predicted proteins | sample Coa_R1_9_FD_66450 | JGI IMG/M metagenome (GOLD analysis project Ga0070733, IMG submission 66450) | Surface soil microbial communities from Centralia Pennsylvania, which are recovering from an underground coalmine fire - Coalmine... | ecosystem: Environmental > Terrestrial > Soil > Unclassified ... | reverse complement strand
GAGGCCCTGCTGGTCAAAGTCGATCGCTTCGCCTTCACCGCCAACAATATCACCTACGCCGTAATCGGCGATATCATGAAATACTGGGAGCTGTTTCCGGCGCCGGAGAATTTCGGGATCATTCCGGTATGGGGATTTGGCGATGTGATCGCCTCGCGCCATCCCGGCATCGAGGCCGGCGAACGCCTGTTCGGCTATTTTCCGATGGCGACGCATCTGGCGATCGAGGCCGCCAACGTCAACAAGCGCTCCTTGTATGACGCGGCCGCGCATCGCCAGAGCGTTTCGCCGGTCTATAACGCCTACACACGCGTCAGCGGCGATCCCGCCTTTGCCGGACGCGAGGGCGATTATCAGGCGCTGCTGCGGCCCCTGTTCATGCTGTCGTTCCTGGTCGACGACTTCCTTGACGAACATGATTTTTTCGGCGCGCGCAGCGTGCTGCTCTCCAGCGCTTCGAGCAAGACCGCGTTCGGCCTTGCGCATTTGTTGCATACGCAGCGCAGGGGTATGCGGGTGATTGGGCTGACGTCCGCGGCAAATACCGGCTTTGTCCGGTCGCTGGGCTGCTACGACGAGGTCGTCACCTACGACCACGTAACTTCGCTGCCGTCGGATTCTCCAGTCGCGTTTGTGGACATGGCGGGTAACAGCGAATTTTCCGCGAAACTGCATCGGCATTTCGGCGATCGCTTGAAATACTCCGGACGCGTCGGGCTTACGCACCGCGCTTCGGCGCCGGATGAGCCGGAACTGCCCGGAGCCAAGGCTGCCTGGTTCTTCGCGCCCGACCAGATTCGCCAGCGCGCCAAGGAGTGGGGGCCCGGCGGCGTCGAGACAAGATTTCGCCAAGCATGGTCGGGCTTCGCCCCGACCTTGGAAAAGCGGCTCACCGTGGTCGAGGGCCGCGGGCCCGCCGCGGTGAAACAGGTCTATCTCGACACGCTTAACGGGCACATTCCCCCCGAGCAGGGCCATATGCTGTCGCTGATGGACTGAGCCGCTTTCTGGGCGAACGTAAAGGGTATAGCGTTGCCAACGAGGAAACGCCGCGATGGCGGCCGCTATTGATCCGATTCTAACATTCGCATCCCGTTTCGGCAGTCATTTTTGCGAATGTTAGAATCAAAGGACCACTAGCAAATATAGGTTTGTAGTGGAGCTTTGGATTTGACATTCGCTTTGCGAACCCGCGGCCTACCGGGTAGCGAATGTCAAATCCACTCCACTAGGGGGTCGCGCATGCTGGACAGGACCGACGACGTCTCGATTTCGGCCGAAAATTGGCTGGTGCAATTCGAAAGCGCGCTCGCAAGCCCCAATGACGGCGCGCTGAAGACGCTGTTTCATCCCGACAGCCATTGGCGCGACGTGCTAGCGCTGAGCTGGAACCTGCAGACCCTCAACGGCGCTGACGCGATCTTAAAGGAGTTACCGGCGCTTAGCCGCAGCACCGCGCCCCGCCATTTCAAAATCGATCCCGGCCGCGCCGCGCCCCGCCGCGTCAGGCGCGCCGGGACCGACACGATCGAGGCGATCTTCAAATTTGAAACGACCTTGGGCCGCGGCAGTGGAATTCTGCGGCTGATCGGAGATGCCGACGACGACAACAAGCTCAAAGCCTGGACGCTGCTGACCGCGCTCGACGAATTGAAGGGTTTCGAAGAGCCGCTCGGGTCGACTCGGCCGCGCGGCCAATCCTATTCGCGCGACTTTCGCGGACCCAACTGGCTCGATTTGCGCCAGGAAGCAGCCGCCTATGCCGACCGCGATCCGGTCGTTCTGGTGGTCGGAGGCGGACAGGCCGGACTTTCAATCGCGGCGCGCTGCAAGCAATTGCAGATCGATGCGCTGATCGTCGACCGCGAGCAGCGCATCGGCGATAATTGGCGCAAACGCTACCACGCGCTGACCCTGCACAATCAGGTGCATGTCAACCACCTGCCCTATATGCCATTCCCGCAGAATTGGCCGGTCTATATCCCCAAGGACAAGCTCGCCAACTGGTTCGAGGCCTATGTCGAGGCCATGGAGCTCAACTACTGGACCGCGACCAGCTTCGAGAGCGGCGTCTACAATGAGGCCGAAGGACGCTGGTCGGTGGTGTTGCGCTGCGCCGACGGCAGCGAGCGCACGATGCATCCACGGCATGTCGTGATGGCGACCGGCGTCAGCGGCATTCCGAATTTGCCGGTTATTCCCACGCTGAAGAATTTCAAGGGCACGGTCCTGCATTCGAGCCAATACACCGACGGTGAGGAATGGAAGGGGAAAACGGCGCTCGTGATCGGCACCGGCAACAGCGGTCACGACATCGCGCAGGATCTGTATTCGAGCGGCACCAAGGTAACGCTGGTTCAGCGCAGCTCCACCTTGATCGTCGGCATCGAACCGTCAGCGCAACTGGTCTATGCGCCCTATAGCGAAGGAACGCTGGAGGATAACGATCTAATCGCGACCTCCATGCCGCTGCCAGTCGCGAAAAAAAATCATCGGGCGGTGACGGAAGTAGCAAAGGAGCTGGACAAGGATCTGCTGGACGGCTTGCAACGCAGAGGTTTCAAGCTTGACTATGGTGAAGGCGATACCGGCTGGCAATTCAAATATCTCATGCGCGGCGGCGGTTATTATTTCAACGTCGGCTGCTCCGACCTGATCATTAGTGGCGAGATCGCGCTGAGGCAGTTTTCGGACATCGATTCGTTTGTCACCGGGGGCGCGCGGATGAAGAACGGTGAGAGCATCGCTGCCGATCTGGTCGTGCTGGCGACCGGTTACAAGCGCCAGGAAGAACTTGTCCGCAAACTGTTCGGCGAAGCGGTTGTCGATCGGCTCGGCCCGATTTGGGGATTCGGCGAAGGGCAAGAGTTGCGCAATATGTATACGCGCACCGCGCAGCCCGGTCTCTGGTTCATCGCCGGCGGCCTGGCACAGTGCCGCATCAATTCGAAATACCTGGCGCTGCAGATCAAGGCGGTGGAGCAAGGATTGCTGTCGCGGACACTCGAAGCCCGCGGGCCCTGAGATTCATTCCCCCCTGACGTTGGACGCCTTGATGACCGGCCACCATCGTTCCATCTCGGCTTTCTGAAACGCCCGCAAGGCCTCGGGCGATTGTTGGTCGCGCGGCGAGATCTGTATGCCGAGGTCTTCGAAGCGCCGCTGGATCAGGGGATCGGCGAGTATCTGCCGCATCGTGGCATTCAGCTTTTCGACGATAACTTTCGGCGTATCCTTTGGCACCCAAAGCCCGTACCAGAGGGTAGCGACAAAGCCCGGCAGCCCCGCTTCGTCCGCCGTTGGAATATCAGGCGAAGAAGACAGCCGCGCGCTGCCGGTCACCGCAAACGGCTTGATGCTGCCGGTGGCGATCAGAGATTTGAAATTCGACGACGGCTCGATCATGAAATCGAGCTGACCGGCGAGAAGATCCTGCATCGCATGGGCGTTGCCGCGATACGGCACGAATTGAAACTTCGTCCCGGTCTCCTTCTGAAACGAGATTCCGGCGAGATGTCCGGTTGCGCCGACGCCGGCAATCCCTACGGACGCCTTGTCGGGATTGGCCTTGAGATACGCAATCAATCCCTTGAGATCGTCGGCCGGCAGGCCCTTTCGACCGACGATCAACAGCGACTCGTGGCCGATATAGATCACCGGCTCGAGATCCTTCAGCAAATCGAATTGTAAGGAATAAAGACCGCCGGTGAGCATATGCGTGGTCGACGTGCCAATGCTGAGCGTGTAGCCGTCGGGGGGCGAACGGACGGCGCGACCGACGCCGATACTGCCGGCGGCGCCCCCGACATTCTCGATTATGATGGTTTGCCCGAGGATTCCCCGCATCTGCTCGGCCAGATATCGCGCCAGCGTATCGGTCGCGCCGCCCGCGGGGAACGGCACGATCATGGTGATGGGGCGGGTCGGATAAGACTGCGCCGCGACGGGAACCACCCATCCGAGCGTCAGCGTGACGACGGCCATCGCCGTCAGCCATCTAGGCATTGAACCTCGCCGATATCTGCGGATCAATCGATTAGACATCACCGACCACCTCGCGCCGGCGACGTTCGGATTCTTCGGCGTAACGCCGCATCGCGTGCGCCTCGGTCAGAATGCCGATCGGCCGGTTATCGCCGGTTTCAACCACGGCAAGCGATTCGGCCTCCGCAACGTCAAAGGCCGAGATGGCTTCCCGAATGTTCATACCGGGATGCAGTACGATCATCTGCTGATGGAGGATGCCGCGCAGCGGCTTTTTTGGATCGACATCCTGCGCATGGGCGTCCGCCACCAGCACCAGGCCTGCGTAGTGACCCTCTGCATCCACCGCGACCACCTGGGTCTTCGATCCCAACGGAAACTTGGCGCGGAATTCAGCGATTGCCATCTCCGCGTTTGCGGTAACCAGGTCCGACCGCATCAGGCGCCGAACCGTGAGATCGCGGATCCAGCCGACATCGGCGGCGCTGCGGATCGTCTCGCCGCGCAGATGCAGTCGCCAGGTGGCGAATGAGTAGCCGAACAATTCTCGGGTAATCTGCGTGGCGATGATCACCGCGGCCAGCACGATCGTGGTCAGCCAGAGGTCGCCGGTCGATTCCAGCGCGATGAATGACATCGTCAGCGGCCCGCCGACGACAGTTGCCGAGAGCGCGCTCATGCCGACGATCGCATAGACGTTGGGATCGAGTTTGAGGCCCGGCCAGACCATGTCAAAACCGGCGGCGAACAAGCGGCCCCCGATCGCGCCCAAAAACAGCGTGGCAAAGAACAACCCGCCCCGAAAGCCGGTGCCGAGCGAAATCACCGATGCGATCGTCTTCAGCGCGAATACCGTCGCGATGAACGTCAGCGGCATTGAAATGATTCCGGCAAAGTGCAGCGCGCCGTGCCCGGACGACAACACTTGCGGGGTCTGCAGGGCGAGCAGGCCGACGGCGAGACCACCCAGTGCCGGGCGCAACGGCGGCCAGAGTACCGTCTTCGACAATAGCGTCTCGCAGAGCGAAACGCCGCGCATGATCGCGATGCCGAACAGCGCTGCAAAAACGCCAAGCAGCGCGGCAACCGCAAGGTCGCGCCCGAGCACGTCACCGACCGTGCCAACGCCAAGGCCGAGCGACAACGGGGCGAATTCGTGGGCGACAAAATACCCGACCACCGAGGCGACCCCCACCGGCGTCAGACTCGCGGGAGTATATCCGCCGAGTATGAGTTCGAAGGCGTAGAAAGCGCCGGCCAGCGGCGCGCCGAACGCGCCGGCAATCGCGGCTGCGGCGCCGCAGCCGACCATCAGCCGCTGATCGGCGCGGCGCAGATGAAATCCGCGGCCGAGCGAGGCAGCGAGCCCGCTGGAAAGCTGGGTGTATCCCGCTTCAAGCCCGACCGATGCGCCGACGCCACTGGACCAGACCGTCTGCAATGCCACGATCACGCTGCCGCGAAACGACATTCGTCCGCCATGCACCGCGTTGGCTTCGATCGGGTCAACTTCACGCGCCGGCCGCCAGCGCGCGAGCCACAGGAATGCCAGTCCCAGCAGCAACCCGCCCAAGCTCGGAACCAGGAGCGCGCGCAGCGGATCGATGTTGATCTGACTTGACAGCCGATCGCCTGCCTCGATGTTGAATAGCGCCACGTGGAGTATTTCGACCGTGGCGGCCATCGCCGACACCACCAGCCCGCCGATAGTTCCCACCAACGCCGCAAGGACGACCAGGCTGGTTTCGTGAGCGCGAACGAACGCCCGGAGCCGGCGCGGTGCCTCGAGATAGCGGGACTTGGTCATCATTTTGCCGCATCCATACGCGGCCAAAAAGGTGCCGCCCGCCTCGTTTAGCGGCCTTGGCGGTACCCCCGCAATCCGAACGTGAGCCGGCGCGGAGGCGGATAAGGCCGCCGAAGCTCTTCACAATCCCGTCACGCTGCCTGTAGTATGTCAACTCATGCTGCTTCGCAGCTATATGGAGGCCGGGAGCGTTACTTGAACGCACATGTCTCGCAAGGCGGTTGGCCGGTACTGGTATTGAATGCGGACTTTCGGCCGCTGAGTTATTATCCGCTGTCTCTCTGGTCGTGGCAGGACGCGATCAAGGCTGTTTTTCTCGAGCGCGTCAACATCGTCGAGCACTACGACCGTGCCGTTCGCAGCCCCACCTTCGAAATCCAGTTGCCGAGCGTGGTGTCGCTGAAATCCTTCGTCAAGCCGACCACGCATCCGGCCTTCACCCGGTTCAACGTTTTTCTGCGCGACCGCTTCGCGTGCCAGTATTGTTCGGCCAACGACGATCTGACCTTCGACCACATCGTCCCGCGCAGCAAGGGCGGCCAGACCACGTGGGAAAATGTGGTCGCCGCGTGCTCCCCCTGCAATCTGCGCAAGGGAAACCTGACGCCGCAGCAGGCACGGATGTTTCCGAAGCAGGCCCCGTTCGCGCCGACGGTGCACCAGCTTCACCGCAACGGCCGGCTATTCCCACCGAACTATCTGCACGATAGCTGGCTCGATTATTTGTACTGGGACACCGAACTCGATCCGTAAACACCGGTTACTGTCGCAGGACTCACAACAGCTTCCGACAACAATGACGATCAAGGGCTTTGCCGGACGGACTCAGGCGTCAGGAGGCTCTCCAATTGCTGCAGAAGCTCGCCATATTTGGTGTAGTTCCCCGCAGCGTATTGACGCTGCATCTCTTGAAACACCGCGCGTACGCGGCCCAGCCGATCGTCGGTTTCGACGTTGGAAGACGACCCACGCGCGCGGATCGATCCTCCGACCAAAAGGTTTTCCGCATCCTTCAGACTGGGCGCCCACTCGATCTTGCGGTCGTCCGGCAGCAATTGCGCCAGCACGATGCGCGCCAGCGTCGGGATTTTGGTTTGCTCGGCTTCGATGTAGACCGGCTCGATGGCAATCAACTGGCTCCCGTTCAACGGCAGCACGATCAGGTTACCCCGAATCACCTGAGAGCCATGCTGGTCCCAGAGCGTCAGGTCCCCGGAGAATCGGCTGTCCGAGTTGATCCGCGATTCGACTTGCGCCGGTCCGTCGATGAATGTCCCTTTGGGAAAGCGGAATGCCACCATCTTGCCGTAGTTCTCGCCGTCCGACAGGCCCGCGAGCCATCCCGCCATCTGGTTCTTCCCGGCCACCGACAGCGGCAGCATGAGCAGGAACTCCGGCTTTTCGGCTTTCGGGAGCTGCGCGATAACATAGTAAGGCCTGACTTCAATCTCGCGATCGCGATAGAGCTCGTGCGGCACTTCCCAACGATCCTCGCGGTTGTAGAAGGTCATGGGATTGGTCATGTGGTAAGTGCCGTACATTTCGGCCTGCACAGTGAACAAATCCTCCGGATAGCGAACGTGGCGCTGAAGGTTCTCCGGCATCGCGCTGCGATCCCTGAACAGGCCGGGCAACAGCCGCCGGTAGGCATTGATGATGGGATCGTGATTGTCGAAGACGTAGAACGTGACTGAGCCATTATAGGCGTCGATCACCGCCTTGACGGAGTTGCGCAGGTAGTTGCGGCCGCGCAGCCACGACAGCGAGCCGCGATAGGCCTCGCTGTAGGGATAGTTGGTCGAACTCGTGTAGGCATCGATGATGTAGGAGTAGTGGTCTCCATCGGCAACAATGTAGGGATCGCGGTCGAAAGTGAGAAACGGCGCCAGCCGTTGCACGCGCTCGACGATATTTCTGTGCAGCAGCACTCGGCTCTCGGGCGTAAAATACTCGGAGATGAAGAGCCGCAATCCGTCGGTCTCGTGCGACACGACGAGCTTGCGCCAGAAGTTGGATAAGGGAATTCCACCCTTGCCCTGATACACCGTCTCGGCATTCGCCTGCCCGGTGGGAAAGTCGAACTCCTTTTCGGTAGTGCGGACGTAAACCCGATCCCGCGTCAAGGCGCCGTAATATATCGCGCCCTGCGTGACCGCGAGGTCGCCCTTGGCGATCAGGGGGATGTCGTGCGCCCACAGCACGGGATTGCCCCTGTCATCCACTTCGTTGGCCGGCACGGCAACGGCGCCGTAGCCGTGGGTGTATTTGAGGGCAAGATTGACCCAGACCTTGGCCTGATCGGGAAGCCTCTCGACGTTGAGTTCGCGCGCTGTGATCATGACTTGCCGTTCGGCGCCATCGATCATGTAGCGGTCGATGTCAACGCCGGCAAAGGTGTAATACGGCCGCAAGCCCTGGATTTGCTGGAGCTGCGGTTCGAGCGCGCGCCAATCCCAGATGCGGGCGTCTTGCAGCGTTGCGCCACTCTTGTCCAGGTCCGCGCGGGTCAGCGGCGCGGCCGAGACGGCGAACTCCCGTTCCTCCATCGACGCCCCGTCGAGGTTGTACGCTTCCCGGGTGCCGGCGATGCTTCTGAGCAGAAAAGGCTGCTCGAGGGTTATCTGGTTCGGGCCGACATAGACATGTTCGACGGTCTCAGGGACGACGGAAGCGGCGAAATACAGGATTGCAAACAGCCCGCCGGGTACCAGCCAGCGCGACGGTCGCCTCAGCAGCCAGATGCGAAACCGGATCACGCAGGCGCCCGCCATCAGGATGCCGGCGGCAACAATCCAGGCGACCGTGACGAGGTTGTATGCCGGAATCCAGAAATGGATATCGGCAAAGGAGCCGCCGGCGACGACCTGCGAGTGTCCGTCGACGACGAGGTAATAACGGTCAAGGAAGCGCGATACGCCCGATGCAAGGCAGAGAAGCGCCGCCAATGCCAGGCCCTGCCCCATCCATCGCCCCCAAATCATGCCGCTTCGCGCTTGCGCATCCGCGTCAGCGGCGCCCATCAAATGAAGGAAATGCGTATTTTGTGACCTGAGGTAATCGCCGAAGTGCTCCCAGGGTCGTCCGGCGCTCGGATAAAGCCAAAGACCAATCGCCGCCCAAAGCACGATCGTTATCGCCAGAACGGTCAAGACGATATCGAGCAGGTTGTTATACAGGGGCAAGGCCAACAGAAAGAAGGAAATGTCCTTGCCGAACACCGGGTCCGTGGTGCCGGTTGCTGTCGCGCCGAGGAAACCCAACAACGATATCCACAGCGCCGTGGCGCTAACGGCAACGATCGCGGCAACGATGAAGGACGCAAACCAGGGCGCACTCCTCGGCACTACCGGCAATGGCCGCGACAGGATCGACAAATTGCAGCCGACGAAGAGGCCGACCGAAACAAGCACGGTCGTGAAAATCCCGACGCGAAGCCCTAGCGCCAGCCAATAGCGGTAACGCTGGCCGAGTTCGTCGAACCAAAAGTCCTGCAGAGAGACGTTCAGTGCCGCTTCCAAACAGATGACACCGAGCACCGCTGCCGCGATGTAAGCCAGGTCACGATAGAGCCGGTGCGCGAACACAACCGGCGAGACCCCCGCCCTCTGGCTCAGGAAGGTGCGGCCGAGCGGAAACGCTGCGAAAAAGATGAGAACGAGATAACCGAATTGGAACATCGAATTCCCCTTTCAGGTCTCCGAAATTTCCGGTGCCCGACCAAACCCTCTCGGCCTAGATAGGTTGCGCCATCCTTAAGAGAAACTCCGGCGAGCTTATTGATCTTTCGCAATTCGGCATAGCGCGGCAATCGACCCCGCCCGAAAGGCAGCCGGTGTTTCCTATTTCCCGCTCGTGAAAATCGGCCGTCCCCCCGGTTTTGTGCCTATACGACCGACAACGTCGCTCAAGCCGACGATGTTATGGAGAACAGAGACCCGCGGCTTCGGTGGGTCGTTTTCTTGCATTTACGGAGGTGGAGGCAGCGTCCGCGGTGGGCAGATCGACCGTCAGGCAGCCGCGGTGGAGGAGCTTTTGCCCAGGAATAATTTCGCAAGCCGCTCGATCGGTACAGCCGGGCTGAACAGATAGCCCTGCATCTCGTTGCAACCCAGCTTGCGCAGAATGTCGCGCTGCGCTTCTAACTCCACGCCTTCGGCCGTCGTGGTCATGCGCCCCGCCGCCGCCATATGGACCACGGCCTCGATGATCGGCGACGAACCCTGAGCTTCCGCAACGTCTCGCACAAAACTCCGGTCGATCTTGACCTTGTCGAACGGGAAACGCCGCAGATAGCTCAACGAAGAATAGCCCGTTCCGAAATCATCCAGCGCGATGCGTACGCCCAAATGCCGAAGCTGGTGCAGAACGGACAAAGCCTCTTCATCATCCCGTATCAACACTGCTTCGGTTATCTCGAGTTCCAGTCGATCCGGAGATAGGCCTGTCTCCGCCAGCACCGCTGCCACCTTGAGCGCCAGCGTGCCGGACTTGAACTGGATCGGAGAGACATTTACAGCCAGCCTGATCTCGTCTGGCCATCTGACGGCGTCGGTGCATGCTTGCCGCAGCACCCACTCGCCCAGCTCGTTAATCAAGCCGGTTTCCTCGGCTAGCGGAATGAACTCGGCCGGCGAAACCGTCCCGCGGGTCGGGTGCTGCCAGCGCAGCAAGGCTTCGCAGCCCGTCACCGCGCAGCTTGTGAGATCGACGACCGGTTGGTAGTGAACCTCGAAGCCGCCTTGAACCAGCGCCTGCCTCAGATCGGACTCCAGCGCGCGCCGCGCCTTCATGCGAGCATCCATCTCCGGATCGAAAAAGCGATAGGTTCGCCGCCCACTGGCCTTGACCGAATACATCGCAAGATCGGCGTTCTTCAGCAGCTCTTCCGAGCAGGTCCCATGATCCGGCGCGATGGCGATCCCGACGCTGGCGTCTGTCGAAACCTCGTGGCCCAGGCATTTCGCCGGAGCACGTATCGCCTGATGCATGCTTTCGACGAGCGCGACGGCTTGAGACTCGTCGGTCAGATCAACCTTGACGATCGCGAACTCATCCCCGCCCAGCCGTGCAACAAAGTCGCTTGGTCCGGCGCACTGCCTCAGACGGGAGGCAACTGATTTCAGCAACTCGTCTCCCACATGATGGCCGAGTGAGTCGTTCACAGACTTGAATTCGTCGACGTCGATAAACAAAACGGCGAAGCGTTCACCCGGCGCAATATTGGCGAGCTTGCGCTCGACATGTTCGCGGAACAGCGCCCGGTTCGGCAGATCGGTTAGCGCGTCATAATACGCCAGATGCGCCATCCTCTCCTGTGTCCGGACACGCTCAGTTACGTCCTCGTGCGTGACCAGCCAGCCTCCGTCGGCGATCGGCTCGTTGACGATCTCCATCAGGCGGCCGTCCGAAGTCTCGACGATCTTGGTGCCGGATTTATGCGTATTGCTCAGCACGTCTTCACAGTATCGGTCGACGTTGCCCGGGAAGGACCCGGTCTCGCTTCGATGTTTTATCACGTCCCGAAGCGTACAACCCGGCCTGACAACCTGTGGCGACAAACCATACATTTCGATGTATTTGGCATTGCAAACAACCAGATGCCCGGACGCATCGAACAGCAGGAGGCCTTGCGTCATATTGTTGATGGCGGTGTCGAGCCTCTGCTTCTCGAGGCTTAACCGGCGCTGCGCGGCCTGGTGCTGGGACCTCAACAACCGGACCATCAAATAGAGGATGATGGCTATCACCGCGAGCGACAGTGAGGCGACGCTTACGAAGAGCTTTGTCTGCGACCGCCAGGCCACCAGCGTGGAATCGATCGTCTTCGTTGCAATCACGACAAGAGGAGCCGTCGAAAGCATGCGGGAAGAAACGAGGCGGTCCTTGCCATCGATCGGGCTGCTGAGCCTGCCGGTCAGGTGCGAGGCGTCAAAGAACGCCTTCTGCAGGGCAGACCCCCTCTTGAAGTTCTGGCCCGTTATGTTCTCGGTGTGGGGATATCGTGCCAATAGAGTGCCGTTTCGATGATGCAAGGCAATGGTGGCGTCGTTGCCGAGACCGGTCGACGCGAAAAAGCTCTCCAGCTGATCCGGGCTGATGGCTCGGGTCACCACACCCAGGAATTCCTGGTGCGGTCCCGAGATTCTTCGCGCAAAGACGATCGCTTGCGACGTGGAGAGACGGCTCGGGACGACCTCAACCGCAAGCTCCAGCGTGGGCTCGCTCGCCAACCTCGCGAAATACGCCCGATCGGCGATATTGACCTCGGGAACCGGCCAGACCCGGGACGAATTGATCAGGTTGCCTTTGGAATCGAACACGTTGGAGCCGGCCACGTCCGCCCAGCCGTCCAGCTTGGCTCTCAACACCTCATGGACGGCAAGAGTGCTCATTTCACCCCTGAACATATCGGGCGACGCAATTCCATGCGATTCGAGGTCCGCGATGATGACCTTTTGCGGAATCGAAAAGTCTCCAAGCTGCTGATCGAAGTGGCGCACGAGAAGAAGGACGCTGCTTTCGAGACCTTCCTTGCCAGTCTGGATTGCGTTTTCCTTGAACTGATTGATGGAAACCATCGTTCCAGCCGCAATCGCAACCATGAGCGCGAGCCCGCACATCAGCAGCCACAACATCGGCGCGCGCGGATCTGGATCGTGCCTGATTGACAACGGCTCCCGAGGCTCTTTGCCCCCCGAGATCGTCGGAAGAGTTTCCATGGTGTCCTCCCGGCGCCAGTTGCTCAGAAAGGACACAAGATCAAGTTAGCATTCAAAGTTGATGATCTGTTAATCCTGACATGCGCGTGCGGCGGACTAGAAGAAGCCGACGCTCATATCGAGGCCCGAAGTCGCCATGCATGCGAATACAACGATGACGAGACCGCAGATGATCGCGACCACATTCATGGCAAGGTTGGCTTCTGTTTCGGTTTCGGGACCGGCGGGTGTGGAAACGGAAACGTCGGAAATAGTATTCATTTTTCCCTCCAAAATTAAATCGCGTCAAAATCGGCGACGACGCTAGCTTCGAAGTATTTATGCAAGCTTGCGACACATCGTTAATTTTTTAGGGAGGTCCCGGCTCCCGAGCCCCAGTCCTTTTTGATTGTTTAACCGTTCGAACCAGTATTCTCGGCCGACACGATCGGATCTGGATTGCTTGTGCGCGAAGCAAAGCGTGATCGACTATTTCCATGCCCTGATGCCGTCGCTGCGGCGGACGGGTTGTTGGGCACGAAAAATGGCACGAGCTGCCGCCAAAGCCTCGGTTCTTGGCAACGGCATGACCGCCCTGCGGCGGGAAAATACGACCCTATCGGAGACTTTCCTGAAGAGCGTTTGCGACATAAGATCGTCGGTAGCCCTTCGCGCCTCTGATCGCCTCGTCCGCGGAACCCGCGCCGCCTGGCCAGGAGATTTTCATGCCCGCCTTGACTGAATGGAAGGTACCGCTGGCGCAGCAGCCCCGCCCGAGTGACTATGGTTTCGATCTCGATCGCGTGCTCTCTTCGGTGGTTGGCCTGCATTCGATCGTCCCCGCCGACGCCTTCAGCGCCGATACGCTCGGGACGGAGCGCGCCGGCAACGGTGTCGTGATCGATGACGGGCTGGTGTTGACGATCGGCTATCTGATCACCGAGGCGGAAGCCGTTTGGCTGCATATCGGCGATGGACGCGTGATGGAAGGCCACGCGCTCGGCTTCGATTCGGTGACCGGCTTCGGCCTGGTGCAGGCCCTGGGTCGCATCGATCTTGATCCCGTTCCGCTCGGCTCTTCGGCGGCGGCCGAAATCGGCGACCGCGTGGTGATGGGCGGCGCCGGCGGACGCACGCGATCCGTTGCGAGCCACATTGCCGCCAAGCAGGAATTTGCCGGCTATTGGGAGTACATGCTGGACGAGGCGATCTTCACCCACCCCGCCCATCCCAATTGGGGCGGCACCGGACTGATCTCGAACCGCGGCGAGTTGATTGGTATCGGCTCGCTCCAGCTTGAGCGCGAGCGGGAGGGCAAGGCCGAGCATGTCAACATGGTGGTGCCGATCGATCTCTTGAAACCCGTCCTCGACGACTTGCGCAAGTTCGGCCGGGTCAACAAGCCGGCGCGCCCCTGGCTTGGGATGTATTCAACCGAGATCGACAACAGGGTCGTCGTGGTCGGCGTCTCGGCGAAGGGACCGGCGGCGCGCGCCGAACTCAAGGCCGGCGATGTCATCCTCGCCATCAAAGGCGAAAAGATCACGAGTCAGGCGAGCTTCTACCGGAAGCTCTGGGCGCTCGGGTCCGCCGGCGTGGACGTGCCGCTCACCATATACCATGAGGGCGTTACCTTCGATGTCGTGCTGGCCTCGACTGACCGCGCAAAGCTGCTCAAGGCGCCGCGGCTGCACTAAAGCAACTCTCAACAGCGCGGGCCGGTCTTGCGTCGGGTCATGCGCTTGGTCACCCAAGAGGATTAGGAGCGACAGCCATGAGCGAGGCCGTGGTGGACGACATCGTGGCCGTGCTGCCGCCGCTGCTGCAAGCGCTCGAGTCGCTCGGCTTCATTGCGCGTCACCTCAATCCGCCCGATTTCGATTCCGTGATGCAAGCCGCAGGCGAACCGGACGAGACGCTGAAAGCGGTTCGTTCCCGGCTTGCGAACTGGCCGCAGCAATTCGCAAACATCCAGGCTCCGCTACAAAGCGCGTGCGACGCCGCGCTGGCGGCGTTCGAGGGACTGCGTGCCGTGCAGCTCGGCAACGGCGATCTGATGGCGGTGTTTCGCGCGCTGCGTCACTTGCCCCGCGCGCAAGAGGCGCTCTATCCGCTTTGCGCAAAACTGCCGCCGGTGAGCAGCTTCTTCGTCAATCCCGACCTTCGCGAAGACGCCGAGCTCGCGGCGCGTCTGGCGGCGCCCGCAATCGAAACCACCGGAATAATCCACGACCATAACGAACCCGGCGGCCGCGGCGGCTTTTCGCTCTATGTGCCGGAATATTATGCCCCTGACCGCACGTGGCCGCTGGTGATGGCGCTTCACGGCGGCAGCGGCAACGGCCGCGGCTTCCTGTGGAGCTGGCTGCGCGACGCGCGCAGCCTCGGCGCCATCCTGGTCGCCCCAACCGCAACGGGAAGCACCTGGGCCCTTATGGGAGAAGATGCCGATACGCCGAACTTGATCCGAATTCTCGATTCCGTGCGAAGCCGATGGAGCGTCGATCCCGCGCGATTGTTGCTGACCGGAATGAGTGACGGCGGCACCTTCTGCTACGTCACCGGGCTCGAGGGCACTTCCCCATTCACGCATCTTGCTCCTGTCGCTGCGACCTTCCATCCGCTGATGGCCGAGGTGGCCAACGCGGAGAGGCTGCGGGGTTTACCCGTCTTTCTCGTGCATGGCCGGCTCGACTGGATGTTCCCGGTGCAGGTTGCGCGGCAAACACGGGACGCCCTGACCGCGGCCGGCGCCAATATCATCTATCGCGAGATCGACGACCTCAGCCACTGCTATCCACGCGAGATGAATGCGTCGATCCTGAGCTGGCTATCCGGCAAAGCTTAGGGCGTTCATGCCACCCCGTCGGCATTTTTCTTCCTTTATCCGGATAAAATCGCAATCATGCATCGATGCGCTCTGGGTTCCGCGATGCGCGGATGAATTTCCGTTCAGGGAACCTTCCGCATCAAACGACGTTGTCGCCCATCACATTGGAGGGATGCGATGCGCGTTTTCCTGGGAATGATTTTGGGTGCGCTGCTGCTGGTCGTTTGTGTCTATGTCTATGATTCGCAGGCAACCTCGACGGTTGCCAACGGGCAGAATGCGTCCGCTAACCGAACCATCGTCAACTGGGACGTGGCGGCCGCAGACTGGCAGACGCTGAAAACACGCGTCCATGAGGACTGGATCCGGCTGTCGTCGAGGTAATTGCCGCGTCGCCTCTGCTCGTCCTGCACTATTTCTTAGCTGCAGCCGCCTTGCGCGCATCGGCAATGGCCTGGCCGAACTGTTCCATAGTCAGTACGCCCGGCACTCGGAACTTGCCGACGATGAAGGACGGCGTGCCTCTGAAATCGAACGCGAGTGCCTGGTCGTTGTTGCGCGCTAGGATAGCGTCAATGGCCGACGCATTGGCAGCAAGGTCACGATCGAGGCGGTCGACATCGATGGCGGCACCTGCGAGCACCTCGCGAACTCGCGCCTCCGTCAGCTTCGTGTTGACACCGATCAACGCATCATGGGCCTGGATGAACTTGCCCTGATATTTGCTCGCCAGCGCCATCCGCGCCGCGGTCACCGACATCGGCCCCAGGATCGGCCAGTCTTTCAATACCAGCCTGACCTTGCCGTCGTCGTGCACCACCTGCCGCAATTCGGGTTCGATCTTGCGGCAATAGGGGCATTGATAGTCGAAATATTCGACGATCGTGATGTCGCCGCCGGCATTTCCGGCAACCGGAATTTCCGGATCGCGCAACACCAACGCTTCTGTCAACACGTTATCAACCTGCGCAGGCGCCGCGGGCGGAAACGCGCCGAGCACGGCAGCACTTGCCCCGAGCAAGCCAACCGCTTCGCGCCGGCTGCATCGGCGATGCCACCGGACCTGATCGATCGTTTCACTCATCTCTCGTCTCCGGGCCAGATTTGGTGCTGATCTTCGGTAGCTACGATCAGAACAGGAATAGGTTACGCGTCAGCATATAAAGCGCCACTACGATAATGGCAGCGGCAAACACGATATTGAGCGCGCCGCGCCGCGCCGACAAATGCCGCGCCAGCCGCGTGCCGATCAATCCGCCAACGAGCCCGCCCGCGATGAACAACCCCGCCAGCTCCCATGAGATCAGTCCAGACCAGGCGTAACTCGCAGCGGTAGTGAGCCCAAACGCCGTCACCGCGACGAGCGATGAACTCACGGCGTTGATGATCGGCATGCCGGTCGCCAGCATCAGGGCCGGCACGATCAGGAACCCGCCGCCGATGCCGAAGAATCCCGAAAGCGTTCCGGTGGCAAGGCCCAGTCCGACGATCGCCGGCGTGTTGTCCCAGCCCATCCGCGCGTCGGGCAAACCGACGCGCGAACGCGTCTTGAGCATCAGAATCGCGATCACCAGCATCAACAACGCAAAGAGTACGAGCAGCCTTCGCCCATCTAGCATTTTTCCGAAAATAGCGCCGATAAACGCGCCGGCAATTCCCGCGGCCGCGAAACTGAGCGCGCACGACCATCGCACCGTGCCGCCACGCGCGTGGTTCGACAGGTTGATCGCGGCATTGACGGCGACCGCGATGGCGCTGGTTCCGATCGCGACATGGGCATCGGAGACGCCGACCACATAGACCATCAGCGGCACCGCCAGAATCGAGCCGCCGCCTCCGATAAGCCCCAACGAAAATCCAACCAGCGCTCCCGATGCCAGTCCGAGCAGCCCCTGCACCGTGGAGGCGATCAAGAAAAGGACCCCGGCTTTGTCGCGAGACGATAGAGGATATAAAGCGGCGGCAAGCCTGCCGCATCTTCGGCCCAGGCAATTCCGTTGGATTGGCGCAACCTCAACCCTTCAGGCGGGCGACGCACTCGCTGTAATAACCGCCTCCCTTGTCGATCCATCTCAAGCCATCGTTCGCATTTGTGGCCTTGTTTGCGTTGAATTGATCAACACAGGTGAGCGTCCGCGCCTTGTCCGGGTTCTCTCCAGAATACTTCGGCGCAATTTCCGAAGGAAAAACCGCGTGCGTACTGATTGGACCGCACTCCTGGTCGCGAAACTCCTTCCACTTGCGTCCCTTCAGCTTGCCGGAAATTTCAGCCGTCAGATATTTCAGTCCACACCCGACCGCAGTTGGCCCAGGCTTTACGACCGGCGCTTTCGCCGTCGGATTTGACGGCGAAGGGCTTGCCGGCGCCGGTTGGTCTTGCGGCCCCTTCGGAGCCGGCGTCGTCGCGGATGCTGCGGGCTCTCCTGCCTGGGCGAGCAGACGGAAACTTGAGTTGTCCTGCGAAATATTTATGTAAGCGCCGGCGGCCACCGCCGCGCGGCCGCTTGGCTCCGCCGAGGCTGTCTGGGAAAACAGGATCAGCCCGATAGAGGCGGCGATTTTCCAGCAAGTTTTTTCCATATGCCCGCTCGTGAATTCGATCGACTGATACCCTGCAACAATCGTGGCCTTCAGGCCCGGGCAGGTTCGGCCCGGGCCCGTCGCGGAAAGGCGATTAGCCCTTAAGCTTCGTATTGCACTGGCTGTAGTAGCCGCCGCCCTTCTGGATCCATTTCAGGCCACCGTTACCGTTGGTGGTTTTGTTGGCGTTGTACTGGTCGAGGCAGGTGTGCATCCGCGCCTTGCCGGCGGATTCCTTGGAATATTTCGAATCCACGGCGGGCGGGAATGTCGCAGGGCCGCTTGGCGCCGGCGCGGCGGCGGGCGCTGCCTCCGGCTTCTTCGGCTTGGCTTCGGCTTCCTTGGGCGCGGCCGCAGGCGCCGCAGCCGGAGCCGCGGCGGCGCCGCATTGGGCCTTGCGGAAATCATTCCACTTCTGGCCGTTGAGCGTGCCGGCGGCCTTGGCGGCCTGATATTTCGCGCTGCATTCCTGCGTAGACAGGGCTTGCGCCGGGGCTGTGGCCACGAGTGCGGCAAAACCCGACGCTGCGACAGCGCACAATAATTTGGCTTTATTCGTCATCCTTGGTCTCCCTTGGGGGGTATGGCTGGTCTAGAGTTCGCCATCCTAACCTAGCGATGGCGCATGACAACGACCATCCGGGGCCACACAAAAATATCGCGCCGCCAAGCGCTGCCGGCAAGGCGCCATTCATCCGAGGTTCAGCCTCGCGGCGCGAGGGTGCGCCTTTCTTTAACCCGAGGTGCTCCCATGACGACGATATCTTCCCGCGCGGTCGCCGCTGCCTTTGCGTCCCTCCTGCTATTCGCAAGCCCTGTGCTGGCGCAGACACCCGCCGCCAAGAGCGATTCGGCAGCGCCCGCGGCAACCGACAAAAAGGCCGCAAAGCCGCGCAGCGCTGAATCGCTCGAATGCTCCAAGCAGGCTGACGCCAAGGGACTTCACGGCAAGGAGCGCAAGAAGTTCCGCTCCGAATGCAAGAAGGCCGCGGCAGAAAAGAAATAAGTCCGCTCGCTGTTTCCGCCCATCCTCTCTCCGGCGAGGATGGGCGCCTCTTGTAGAGCGATTCCCGTCTCGACGGAAAGGCGGCGAGCCTTCTCACATTGCATTGCTGCGAGCGCGCTGAAACATTTGTCTCACGCTTTCGGATTTGCCATAAGGCGGCGTGAGCCAGATCCTTGCATCGATGGCGTATGCGCTTCGAAGCCGCGCCAAGACCCTCCAGGTTCTCGAAACGCTTGCAACCGGAACGGTCGGCGGCGTGCTGTTTCTGCTGGCGGGGCTGCCGGGCGGGCTGATCTCGGGCGCCATGTTGGCGGTCGGCATCGCCACCATGATGGGACGCCCGCTCGCCATGCCGCCGATCCTCACGCAGACCATGCTGGTGCTGCTCGGAATTTCGCTGGGCTCGCTGATGTCGCGGCAGTTGCTGCAACATGTCAGCGCCTACCCCCTGACCATCGGGCTCTTGGCGCTCGCGACGTTCTGCACGACGCTCGGCAGCAGCTTTTACCTGCAACGCATCCACGGCTGGGACCGAACCTCGGCGTTCCTGGCGGCAAGCCCCGGCGCGCTGTCGCAAATCACCATCCTCGCCATTGAGAAGGGCGCGGACGTCTCGGCAATCGCGGTGGTGCAGACGATCCGCGTGATCCTTCTCACGGCAGCACTTCCCCTGGCTCTGGCGCTGACCGGGATGACGTCCTCGTCCTCGCCCGCTGTGGCGATGGCGGTCGCCTCGCCCATTGGGCTCGTCGGCCTGATCGGGGCGTCGGTATCGACGGCGCTGTTGCTGCGGATGGCGAAATTCCCGGCGAGCTGGATGTTCGGCGCCATGATCGGGTCGAGCGTGCTGCACGGCGCCGGGCTGATCGAAGGCGGCCTGCCGCCCGTCCTGCGCGGCATTGCGCTAATCGGGATCGGCACGCTGATCGGCTCGCGCTTCGCGCGCATGAAGGCCAATACCCTGCTCGGCCACATCAATGCGGCATTGGGGGCTTTCGCCATTGCGATTGCGATATCGGCGATGTTCGTCGCGGTGATCGCGCTGACCACGAATGTGCGCCTCGCCGACATTCTGGTCGCCTACGCGCCGGGGGCGATGGATGCGATGCTGGCGCTCGCGCTGACGCTGCACATCGACCCGATCTTCGTCGGCGCCCATCATTTGTCGCGCTTCGTGTTTGTCACGATCGCAACGCCCGGCATCGTCCATCTGTTCGGCCGCCCGCAGGAGGATGTCGACGATTGAAATCAAAGACCTCATCCTGAGAGAGCGCGCTCTCGCGCGTCTCGAAGGGATGGCTTGCAGGCTTCATGGTTCGAGACGGCGCTCCCGCGCCTCCTCACCATGAGGGAGAGCGTCGCAGCTTGACGATCCCCCACGCCGCGATCGCGGCCATCAACAGCGAAATCAGCACGTTGTAGCCGGCGAGCGAAAGCCCGAGAAAACGCCACTGCACCTCGTCGCAGCGGATCACTTTGACCGTGTCGAGGCGCTGCAACAGCGTGCCGGCGCTGCCGAGATTGCCGACCGGGCCGGTGCAATCGGTCGGCCCCTGCCAGAAGCCCCACTCGACGCCGGCATGATAGATGCCGAGCCCGGCATTACCGAGCGCAGCCAGCGCGAGAACGGCCAATCCCGCGAGCACCAGGCTGCGCGGGACATCCCGGCCCGCGGCAAGCGCAGTCACCGCCCCGAGCGGAATCGCCAGATAATAGGCATAGCGCTGCTCGAGGCAGAGCGGACAGGGCCGAATATCCAACACGAGCTGGAAGAACCAGGCGCCCGCGAGCGTCGCCGCCGCAATCGCTGCGATCGAAAGCGCAGCGATCAGCGCCGCCCTGGCGCTGCCGCGGCCGATCGCGGGATTTGCGGTCGTATTTAACGTCACGGTGCGTCTCCTGTCCGAAGCCTCCTATCCCGCGCCGGTGGCGCTGTCGAGGCATCGCGGCTCACGTCGGGGTGTTTTTGCGAGCGCGACAAGCGGTAAAGCGCGATTTTTGTCCGCCTGTTGCCGCGCGGGTTGACCGCCAGTCGCCGCCCGCTATATTCCGCCGGCTTCGCGACGGCTGCCGGCAGGCAGACGTCCGAGCGCCCCTGTGGCGGAACTGGTAGACGCGCTCGACTCAAAATCGAGTTCCGCAAGGAGTGCTGGTTCGATTCCGGCCAGGGGCACCATCCTACCGTCCGCCCTCATTCGCCAACGTTCACCTTCCTCAATAATGACAGGCATAATTCGCATTTTTGGCTTCGCGGCCGTTCGCCCAAATCTCATGGTATCCGGCGAATTTCATGGTATCTTCCATGGTAGATCGTTGGGGTCATGGTATCGCGACTTTTGGGTGGAATCGAACCGATGCCGGTCAAGAACGACACCTACTTTCGGCACTTAAAAGCTGGCGAAAAAGACTACAAGCGATCCGACAGTGGCGGTCTCTTCATGCTCGTCACCAGGACCGGATCAAAGCTCTGGCGCTACGCCTACAACTTTGACTCCAAGCAGAAGCTGCTCGCGTTAGGCCAGTATCCTGTCACTTCTCTCGCGGACGCGCGCATCAAGCGCGACGATGCCAAGAAGTTGCTTGCCGAAGGCGTCGATCCCTCCGTCAACCGCAAGGAAGAGCGGCGCAATGCGCGAATGGCGCGAGCCAACACTTTTGAAGCCGTGGCCAAAGAACTCATGGACAAGTTCGAGGCAGAGGGCGATGCGCCGACAACGCTGAAGAAGAAACAGTGGCTGCTTGATTTCGCCAACAAGGGATTCGGCAAGCGGCCGATCGCGGAGATCAAGGCGCCTGAAATCCTTGACGCGTTGCGGAAGATCGAGAAGCGCGGGCGGCACGAAACAGCCACTCGCGCGCGTGGTACTGTTGGTGCCGTATTCCGTTTCGCCATTGCAACGGGACGCGCTGAACGGGATCCGACTGCAGATCTGCGCGGCGCCCTGATTACGCCCACGGTTACTCACCGGGCGACGATCGTCGAACCCAAAGCTGTCGGTGCGTTGCTGCGCGCGATTGATGGCTTTGAGGGGCACGCCGTTACGAGATACGCCCTAAAGCTGGCACCACTCGTTTTTGTGCGACCCGGCGAGCTTCGCCAGGCCGAATGGGCCGAATTCGACCTGGCCGGCGCCGAATGGCGTATACCCGCCAAAAAGATGAAGATGAGACGACCCCACCGGGTGCCGCTGGCGCATCAAGCGCTCGCTATTCTTCGCGACCTCCAGCAAATAACGGGTGGATCAAGATATCTCTTCCCATCGGTGCGGTCCTGGCATCGACCGATCAGCGACAACACGCTGAACGCGGCCTTGCGCCGTCTCGGATACGACAAGACCGAATTGACCATTCACGGCCTGCGATCCACCGCGTCAACGCTCCTGAACGAAAGCGGCAAATGGAATGCGGATGCGATCGAACGTCAACTTGCCCACCAGGAGGCGAATGAAATCCGTGGCGCCTACACCCATGCCGCCGAGTTCTGGCAGGAGCGCGTGCGGATGATGCGCTGGTGGGCGGATGAGCTCGATCGGATGAAAGAGCTGGGCCGTGTCATAAAAATGAGCGCCTGAAAAAACGCTGAAAGCGGAATTACTCGCACTTGAGTCGCGCACCGTCACGCCGACTTGTTCGACTCAAGGAGCGACAGAAGTGAGCGCACCACCACCAATCGGCGGCGTCCGACGGTTGTCGTCGCAAGATGTCCATCTCCTATCAACTCGTAGAGCTTCGTGCGCCCGAGGCCTGTCATCTCACATGCTTCATTAATCGTGCAGGTGAGCTTCTGGGCGAATGGAACCGTCTGCGACCTCACGGCTTCCCGAGCGGATGAAGTAATCTGCAACTCTTCTACTTCGTCATTCTCTCGTCGCTTGCGCCTCATGGATTCTCCTGCTCGCAAAGAAACTCGACAGGGGCCAAACTTGTCTTTGCGATGAGCCGCGTCAATGCGGACGTCCGAGGGCCACAGCGCACGACAGCGCGCGTCGACGATTATTCGGCTAGTTTCGGACATCAGCGGCGCCAAATAATTTTTCGATGTGCTGTAAGAGGGCGCGACCACGAAAACGATTGGGCTCCCCACTCACGCCGTTGCCAGCATATGATGGCTCTGCCGGCCGAGCGCTGCAAAATTGTTTATGGGGACCGTTCAGCCATCCCCTCGGAGCCGCCGTCGCTCGCTCGCCTGAGCGCAGCGTTGGCGAGCGACGGCGGCGGAGAGGGATGGCCCATCCCCTTGGTGGGCTTGAGCATCGTGAGGCAACTTCGCAATTCAAACCTGGCCTGTGCGTTGTGTGACGGCGGCGCTACAGGCTCAGGCCCCTGTTCCTTCCAAATGTCCACTCTATGCCACCGTCGTCGCGCATAAGGCCGCCGATTTGCCGGCCGATCTGCTTCTCGAGGAGCGGCAGCCAGGGCACAAGCTGAAAGCCGAGTCCGTTGTCGATCATGGCGAAGCGGCCGCTGACGAGGCTCGCGACGCCGGCGAGGCGGCCACTGACATAATCGCCGGCATTCGCTGGCATGTAGATTAGCCCGCGTTCTCTCGCCATCTGATGACCGACACGCTCAACCTCGCGCCGCTCAAGTTTCGCCACGAAGTCGACGGGGACACGGATTTTACCATCTTTGGCGGTTGCAAGACCCATCTCCACAAGTCGCTGCGCCCTCCGATTCATAGCTTTGCCGACCTCCCGGCCAAAGCCACTGTCTCGGAGGTCCGAACGGTCGTCCACGACCATCTGTCGATCGAGCCAAGTCGCACCATCGCTGGCAATCTGCCGGTCGAGGCCGATGGCCGAGAGCGTCCGTATTCTCAGCCCGTCACCGCCCTGGCTGAGGTCGTAGGCCTGCCCACGCTCGACGATGTCCTTCGGGACCTTCCAATGATCGGCATCGATCCGCTCGACAAGACCCGCCCGGCGCAGTGCCTCCAGTCGGCGGATGTGGGAGCGCACGAAAGCTTCGGGGTCCTTGCCCTGCCGCTCAAAGCTGTCGCGGACGCGCTCCAAGTGCCGGCTCGGCCGGTAGATGCCGGTGCGCTCCTCGACATTGTTGGCGATGTTGCGGTCGGCAGGTCTTGGACCGGAGACGACTGGGGCCGCTTCGACGATCATGTCCCGCCCGACCTCCTCGATCCTGCTCGGATCCTTGAACTCCATGTGATGGACGCGGCCATCGACGCCGTCGACGATCAGGTGGACCCGCTCGCCCATCTCATCTCCGGCCAGACCCTTGGCCAGCACCCGTCCGACGATCTTCTCGCCCAGGCCTTCGCCGTGAAGGGCGAATTGGCTGACACCACGCTCCTCGGCGAGACCATTCCTGGTGAGCGCCCGATGGATCGAGTTGATTGCTTCGTTGCGGTGCTCCAGATCCTTCAGGACTTGCTCCGCGCGGTCGGAGAGAGACCATCGTCCCGGCTCAAGCTCGGTGGCCACGCCGTAGCGCTCCAGGTGCCGTACCCGACCGATCATGAGGTTGCGGTTCTCCCGGACGAGGAAAGTCACGCCCTCCCCAGGTCGCAGGTCGATCACGCCCTGCTCCTGCTGCTCGCTCAAGAGCATCTTGTCGAGCCGGGTCACCCGCTCGGCCTCGACCTCGTTCTGCAGCTTTGTCTGAAGCTCGATCTCACTCTGGTGACCCAATTCCCGGGTCACCAGTTCGCTCGCCCGATGGCGGACGCCATGGGCGATGTAGTCGCCGGCAATGTTGAGAATGCGGCCGTTATCGAGCACGCCGCGAACCATAATGTGGGTGTGGGGATGGCCGGTGTTGTGATGGTCGACCGCGATCCAGTCGAGGCGCGTTTCCAGATCCAATTCCATCTGACGCATGAGGTCACGGGTGAAGCCGCGAAGGTCAGCCATTTCGGTGACATCCTCGGGCGCGACGATGAACCGAAACTGATGACGATCTTCCCGCCCCCGCTCCACAAACGCCTTGCCGTCGGCCTCGTTCTCGAACGCCGAATAGGCCTTGCCCCGATCGCCGTCACGCGTAACACCATCCCGTTCAAGGTAACGCAGATGGGCATCGACGGCCCTGCTCATTGTCGCGCGCACCTTCGGCCCCCGTGCGCCACGCCGCTGCGGATTGAGCCGGACCACCCTCGCCTTGACCACCACCCGCCGCGCCCGGAAGCGGCCCGCGGAATCTCTTTGCCAGCCTCCCTCTTTACTCGACCGAGGAAAGGAGGCCACGACCTTCGCACCTCGGCCACGCGCGTTGAACCGGCCTGCGCTCCCTACTTTCCGGGCGTCACCCGATCGAGCTGGCGCACCTATGCGGCGGGGATCGCCGCCCGCCTTGCGAACCGCGATCTGGACCTGCTTGAGGAACGGCTGGGTGCGCGGATTGGCGCGTGCTCTGTTGCTACGGGACTGCCCAGGCCTAACCCGAAAATTTTCGCTCTCATCCCTCGCCATGGAGAGACGATTGACATCGAAATTAGCCCGCACAAGAGCTGCCGAGCATCGATCGCATCAAATGGCGCAAACGCGTAGCAGGGCGAACAAACGACGGGCACTCTTATCCACGCACATTGCGGAGCCATCGCTTGAAAAATTGAAATCAAAAAGAAATCTTCTGAAAGCGGCGGCGCGACACCCTGCGCGGTGCCGTCCAGATGGCGTCACAAGGTGCAAAAACCAATGTGCAGACAACCCTTTGCGACCAGAGGGAGCCAGCGAACGCCAGTTCGCTTTATCTTGCGATCCTCCGCCGGTAATCAGTCACCGTAATATTTCAACAGATTCCTGGAGCCGAGGGCGACGCAAAATGCTCGCCCGACAGCGCCCAATTTTGATGCAGAAAGTCCCGAACCGACCGCCTTTGCGCGGCAAGCTTCGCATGTTGCATGGGGGAAACACTCTTTGGAAAAAGTGTGCTTTCCGCATCCGTTCTTGATGTCCGGTTGTTGTCTGGAGGGTCTGGCCTTAATGTTTGATGGCAGGCGGAGTTGATCGACCATTGGGGGTGAGGTCATGAACAGGCCATTGATCTTTGGAATTGCCTTCCTATCCGCGATCGTGGCCTTGGAGCCGGTTCTGGCGGCTGAAGTTGAAATGCCAACGAAGGCCCCGGCGCGGCCGAAAACGGAAGCTCCGGCGCGGCCATCGCAAACGGCGAGCACGAATTGGACCGGCGGCCAAATCGGCGGTTCCAATGGCGTCAGCTCAGTGAACAATAACTTTGTCGAGCCGGGCGCCTACGTTTGCCCTGCCAATTTCCCATTTGAGGTGAGCTGCTTTGAATCGCCGTTCTCATTCAAAGATCATCCGCTAAGCTACACCGTCGGTCCCTTCCTCGGATACCGCTGGCAATTGGGGATGACGGTGGTCGGCGTCGAGGCTGATTGGTCGTGGAAGCGCGGCGAATCCTCGTCCATGTTGGCAGTACCTTTCGTCTGTTTCGACGGGAGCTGCCAAAACTTCCGATCCGACTCGATGTTCGGCTCCGTCAAGCAGGGCTGGGACAGCTCGCTTCGCCTCCGCTACGGCGTGCTCGTGACCCCTTCGACGTTGGTCTATGGCACCGCGGGCCTGGCGGTCGGGCAGATCAGCGGCTCGTTTTCTTACCATGGCACGGTTTTTTTCCCGGTCATTAACGAATCCGAATTTCCCACCGCTGTTGCCGGCAGCACGGCATCGGCGGCTGCAAATTGGTCCGACGACAGGGTCGGCGGAACGGCTGGCGTAGGCGTGGAGACGGAGGTTTGGGCGGGGTGGAAAGCAAGGATCGAATACCGCTACACGGACTATGGTAACTATACCAAGAGCTTCCCATTGAACACCGTTTGCGCCCCTGCAACCGGCTGCAGCGCGCCTTCCAGTGGCGTAACCATCAACCTGCGCGAGTCCTTCCACACGATCCGGGTCGGGTTAGGCTACGACTTCTGACCGCCGATGGCGCATTGGCCGGACACAAGTGACCTCTAGTGTGGCGATTCCGAAGTTCGCAGACGTGGACGCCGCACAATGATGCGAACTTCGGAACCGGACACTAGGCATCGTTCCGTCTCATCGCTTGGCGCCCTCTCCAACGATCGAGAAGGGGCCCCAGAGCGCCGGGTAGGCGTTTTTCAGCGACGACTGGTCATTGAGATATGTAAGCATGGCGCGCCGCAAGGCCTCGGCGCGCCCAATCGTCTGGTCCGCCTTGAGGGCAGCAAAAGTCGATGTGGTCAATCGCGTTGCGGCCTCGGAGGCGACCGACCAATGCGACACCAGCAGAGCGCGCGCCCCTGCGTAGAAGAATGCTCGGGCGAGGCCGGAAAGGGCCTGGGCGCCGGGCTTTTCTCCCGCTGCCGTGTTGCACGCCGATAGCACGACCCAGTCGGCGTTGAGCTTGAGTTGCGCAACCTCGCTTGCCGTCAACAGTCCTTTATCGTCTGGGGTCGGCTGAGCAGGCAGGGTGAGAACCAGAGCTGGCTCCGCCATGCCCTTGATGTCGCCGGCGACGAGCGCGTGCGTCGCGAAATAGACGATGCGATACTCGGCAAGCGGCGCGTGCTTCAAGGTTGTCACGCTCGCGTCGGGACCGAGATGGATGTCGGAGGCAGTTGCGCCAAGTTCCAGCGCTACTGCCTTGAGCTCATCTGCGGTGTCAGGAAGCCTCGGCAATGCTGAAGCAAGCATCGCCCGATCGATGCCGGCGCCCCGCCAATAATCGGTGTAGGATCTGAGCCCTCCTCTCGTGCGCGCGACGCCCCTTTTGTCCTCCTGCGGCTGGCCCGGGTCGAACACTGGATCGCCAAATCCAATCATCGGCCTGATGCTCGGGTCCCTGCGAGCAAGCGACCGCAGCGTCCCTAAGCTTGCGACCGAGGGGAGAACAGTGACGGCTTGGCGCTTGATCAGCCATGCGGCGTTCCGATATCGAGCGGCATCTTCTTCCGTGATCCCGCCTTTGAGGGGCAACGCCAATGCAGCTGGCTTTTCCGTCACCAGCAGTTGGAACGGCAATGCCGTCAACGCTCCTGAAGGCACGACGATCAGATTGTGCTTGTCCTTAACCAGCGCGTCGATCGGAGCCATCAGCTGACCAAACAATTGGTAAGCCAGGTCGAGATCAAACTGCTGAAGTTGGCTCGCGTCCATTCCACTTCGGAACTTCTCGATCTCGGTTGCAAGATCGTCTGCCCCGATGGCGATCGCACGCCAGTCAAAATCGGTAGCCGTCAAGGCAAAGATGTAGCTCTCCTTATTGCCAGTCAAAAGGAGAACCAGCGCCTCGTCAGATCCCAGCAGCTTTTGTGCTTCCTCGACCTTCAAAGGCTCAGGCTTGGCCAGCGTCGCAAATTCGGGAAATCGCTTTTGCAGCTCTGCCGAGGTGGCGGCCAGTTTCCTATTGGCATCGGCAATCTTCGTGCGGATGTCATCGATCTGCGTCGTGTTTGACTGCCCACCCGGCCTCGCCAGTGCCTCAACCAGTGCTTTATTGCGGTCGCGCAAATAGGCGGACAGATCCTGGCTCGAGCGCACGAGCGCGGCAAGCGCATCGTTGCCGGTAGCGAATCTGGGGCCCAATTGTTGGAGGGCCGCGGCCGCCGACGACTGGTTTGCTCGTTGCGCAATTTCGAACGCCTCTTGGCCGAGCGTTTGGGCGGAGTTGATTCCTGCGCGTTCAGCAGCAGCAAGGCTGGCCACGTGCGTGAAAAAAATGCCTCTGCGCCGTTCGATCAGATCCTCCAAATCATTGCTCGACGACCGACCTGCCGACACATCGTCGCCGGCATTCGCCAGGATAGCCGCAGTCCCCTTGCGAGAATAGGTGATCGCATCGGCAGGGCTGTTCCGCGTGATACTCAAAGCGGCGAGGTCATTTAGGACTCTCGCGACTTCTGGATGATTCTTACCGCGCGTTTTCTCGTTAATTTCGAGCGCCTGTTTGTACGCGCGTTCGGCTTCCTCGTAGCGGTCCTGGTGCTCGAAAAGGTGGCCTTCGCTGATCAGCACCGTGGCAACGAAACGGTGGTTCGGTCCGAATGTCTTCGTGAAGATCGCAAGGGCGCGGTTGAACTGCAGTTCCGCCGTGGCATATCGGCGCTCACCGTCATAGGCGACGCCGAGCTTGCGGAGCACCTTGGCGGTGTCGGGATTTTCCGGGCCGAGAGACTTCTCGACGATGGCGAGCGCCCGTTTGGCGAATGCTTCGACGTCGCTGTAGCGCTCCTCGGATTCATAAACTGCAGCGAGATTGTTGAGAACGGTGGCCACGTTGGTGCTGTTTGAGCCGAACACGGCCTCGCGGATGACAAGAGCGCGTTTGTAAAGCGCTTCCGCCTCGTCGAGCCGGCCCTCGTCCGCGTAGACGCTCGCCAGGTTGAGCAGCGACGTGGCGAGGAGAGGATGATTCGGGCCCAGCGCCTTCTCCCAAATCTCGATGGCGCGTTGAAACAGGCCGTCGGCCTCGGCATAGCGCCCCACCCGCTCGTAGACATGCGCCAGATTGTTGAGGCTCGCGGCCACATCGGGATGATTTGGACCGAGCGCCTTCTCCCGGATCGCGAGTGCCCGCTTGGTTGCTTCCTCAACCTCGATGAACCGGCCCTGATCCTCATAGACCTTGGTGAGATTATTGAGGACCAGCGCTACCTGGAGACTGTTTGCTCCGTGCACCCTCTCGGCCATATCAAGCGCTTGCTGGTACTGCGCCTCCGCCTCCGCATAACGTGCCTGGTTCTTGTAGGCATCCCCAAGATTCCCGGTCAGCGTTACCGCGGCGGGATCGTTCGGTCCGAGCGACTTTGTCACGATCTCGAGAGCCTGCTTGTACAGCCTCTCCGCGTCACCGTTGTTGCCCTGCAACAGATATACTGTGGCAAGGTTGGCGAGAGCCTGCGCGACACGGGGATCGGACGGCGGGATATTTTTTTGCAGGGCGCCCAGCACCTGCTTGAACATGGTGACCGCGTCACCATAGTGGCCCAACGCCTGATGGGCACGAGCTAAATCGTTCAGCGCCGAGATGTAAGTGATGTTGTTCGTACCGCGGCGCTTGGCTACCGCCTCAGTTGACTGTGCTTCGGCAAGGGCTGCGGAATAGTTGCCGGCGGCATAGAGCTCTTGAAAGCGCCTTTGCGCAGCCGCGACGTCGGCCTCCTGCGCGGCAGCCGGAGCAAAGGCGGCTGCCGTCACAACCAGAAAAGCAGCTAGTCTGCTCAACAGGCCCAGTCGCATTGCTAGCCTACTGTACATCGACAAGGACAACTGCACGTTAGACCCTTGCTGTTAGATTTCGGCCCCTATCCACCGGATGTAAAGATCAAGCACGCTGTCCCAGCGAGTATCTCCTTAAGTGCTCATGCTTATGACTCGTACGCGGGGTTCTCTCCCTCAAGAAGATCGGCTGTATTCACCAACTGATTTCGCGCGATCGAGGGGTTTCGACGAAGGAGCGAAGGGCCTTCCACCGAGTTGCTCGACGTTGGGCGTGTTCGGCACGTAGTCGCGGTCGTCAGTTAGTATGTCTTCTTGCTGGACCGGCCGCTGCACATGCGCGGACTGTTATCGACCCGCCTCCATGTCACGCCCTTGGGAGTGCCGTCGAATTGAATTGTCGCGCCGCAATCCGACGTATTGGCAGTGGTAAGGGTCCATCCCGACGTCGTCGCGAATGAAATGGTGCCGGCACCTTCGACCACGAGGACGCCCGTGGTCGCGCTCCGGCCATCGTTGAATCGCCATCTCTTATAGCCGGTGGCATATTCAGGCAAATTGCAGACCGAGGCTGTATAGTTACATGGCCCCTCGCACTTGTAAGTGCCCTGCAGATTAGCCCAAGGGTCGGGGCATTTATCCTCGGCGGACGCAGCACTCCATTGAACAAGCACCAGAGCGACCGCACCAACGACAACCGCGATGACAGCCTTCATGTCAAAGTCTCCCCTGTCCGATTTGGATGAGCCGATTTCAGCCCGGCCCGGCGGGCAGGACCACGTAGACACCAACCAGCCGGCAGTTCCAAGCAGGACCTGGCCAACATAGGGCATCGACCGGGCGTTGAAAGGGCAAAAAGCGACTGTCGCGCGCAGCGTCGGATCATGCTCGCCGGTGTTTTCTTATCTGATGCCATAGGAAGCGAACTCGCCAACGATGGTGGGCTGGATACTTCTTGCCGCGTCGATGTCAGATTTGGCGCCAGCGGCCTGGCCGCCGCGTCGCTTGGCGATCCCGCGGCCGTAGAGCGCGGACGCACGCTTGGGATTGTAGAATAGCGCTGCGCTGTAGTCGGCGATCGCCTTATTATAAAGGCCGAGCTTCAAATTGACCAACCCGCGGCTGTCGAGAGCTTCGGGATAATTTGGCGTAACTCGCAGAGACTCGTCGCAATCTTTCAGCGCGGCCTTCACCTCGTCGAGCATCGCAAGGACCCAACAGCGATCGTTAAGCGCACCCGCATTGCGTGGGTCGCGGCGGATCACCTCGTTGTAGTCCTTGACGGCCAATTCAAACTCGCCCCGAACTGCCCTCTCCCGGCCGCGCCGATAAAAGCCAGTCGCGTCATTGGGCTCACCGGTGTCGGCGCTTGCTGATTTGGCGGACACGGAAGACGCGGAATCGCTGGGTGTAACAGTTGCCGACTTTCCAGGCGTGGTCTGCGGCAGCTCGTCTGATTTAACAGCCGGGGACTTTTCGGCGGTCACCTTCGCGGAACTGTCAGGGAGAGTTGCCGCGGACTTGTCGGGCCCCGCGGGGCTCAGTTTGGCGATTTGTTGGAGCGCCATTTCGTGATAAGGGCCCGACGGATGATTTGCGATAAAGGCTTCCCAAGCCTGTCTGGTCCCGGCATCTTCCGCCATCATGTAGTCGCGGTGCGCCACGGCGTCCGGATCCGACGGTGCCGTCGCCGCAGATACGGCCGGCTGGCCGAATGCGACGGGTAGCGTGGGAATCGGCGAAGTCGAAGCGACTCCGCGGACATGATAGCCGTGACAAAGCGTGCAGTTTTCCCACTCGACCTGCTGACTGTGGCAATTGGCGCAAACGGATTTATCCAGGTGTTTGAAGTTCGGCGTGTAGTTGGCCGGATCGCCGCTTTCATAAGTCTTCTGAAATTGACTTACGCCTTGCTGCAATTCGTGACATTTGACACAGGTCTTGGCACCGATCAGTTCAACATGTGGCTTATGAGAGTAGTTGGTGAAACGGTTTCCGATCGTGTCTGGATCGAAGGGCCGCCAATTGATGATCTTGGCTCCAGCTACATCGTCAACGCTGTGGCATTTGGTGCAGCGACCGACCGCCTCACGCGATGCCAACTCATCAAAGATCGGGGTGAGTTGGTCGTGCAGTTTGGGGCCGTAGCCACTTCCCGCATAGTCTAGCCAGCTCTGTAAGAATGGATCGGCGTGACCAGTCGGGCGATAGCGGATGGTGAAATCCTCACGATACCAGCCGCCGTTCTCGCTCCAAACCTCGGGATCGAACCGTGCGGGTGGTGCATCAGCCGATTTTTTTGCGCCGGTGCCCGTATTCGTGTCGGCCTTCTTGGGTGGGCCACCGCCGAGAACACTCTCAGCGCCACCGCCTGACAAGATGTTGCCAGCTTCGGCCTTGCCCCCCGAAAGAATGTCATCCTTGTTGTTCGGCGCGAGAATTGCGTCGTTATTGCCCGGAGCGAGGATGTCATCCTTTTTGCCCGCCGCGTTGCCTCCGGGAGCGAGGATGTCATCCTTCTTGCCGGCTGCGTTGCTTCCGGGAGCGAGGATGTCATCCTTCTTGCCGGCAGCGTTGCCCCCAGAAGCGAGGATGTCATCCTTCTTGCCGGCCGCGTTGCCTCCAGGAGCGAGGATGTCGTCGGACGCCGCTGCGCCCGGTGTCTTTTTCGCGTTCCCACCGCCGCCGACCTGGGGATTTGATGGTTTTGCCACATTAGCCGGAGCCTTTGCCGGCGGTTTGAAATCGCGCGTCGGTTCGCCGCGCTCATGCCGCTGTAGATCGTCCTTCAAATCCGGGAACCATTCGTGATTGCCAGCCACGACCACGTCATGGGACATGCCGCCGGTCAGCGCGCCGATTTGCAGGAAATTGCTTCGCTTCTTCGGATCGTCACTGCCGGCGAGCACCCTCGCAGCAGCCGGGTTGGTGGTTTCCAGCCGATTGAATATCTGCTTGACCGCCCACGCCAGTTTCGCGACCCGCGCGAGATCTTGATCGCTGGCCTTTCTCAGATCAAGCAAATCGAGCCCCGCCATGGCCGATACGACGTCTTCGCCGTTCGATTCCAGGAGCAGCAGCATGAAAGGCGTCAGCGTTGCTTCCGATTCCTTGGGCCAACTGCCGATGTCGATGCCGCGTTCCGTCAGCGTGGCCACGTCAAGTCCCGGCACCGAGATGATGTCGATGCCCTTTGGTCCGCTCACCTGGGTTGCCCCGGTGATGTCGCCGTTGTGACATCCGGAGCACATGGCGGCGAAGGTCTTGACCTCCATAAACTTCTGCCTAATGCCCGGCTGATGGCAGTCCGAGCAGCTGTCAGGGGCGACTTGACCCGCAATCGCGGCTTTCACGGCTTCAGGGAAATATTTTGCCATATGCGTTTGATGGTCGAAGATGACACGCGGCCGCCGCTGATACGGGAAATTCGTGAACTGCGGATGCGGACCGGCGAATGAGTCGTATTTGGACACGTGGCAGGTCTGGCAGCGCTGGTTCGAGACTTCCTTCAGATTGGCGAACACACCCTGGTGCTCCTTGTGGCAGGTCGCGCAGTTAATCTCCATTTCGGCCGCCGGCGATCCTGTGGCGGCAGGAAAAGTGATACGCTCCATGAGGCCCTGGAGCTGTCCGTTTCTCAGATCGCTGCGAAGCGTTTCGGTGAGCCGCTTCAAGTCTTCCACCGGATGTGCGTGTGGAGTAAATGGGTCCGCACCCATGACGTGACACGTGACGCACAAATTGGAATTTTGCCGCGGCTCGACGGTTGTGACCAAGCGGTGCAACAAATCAGCCTGGTCCGGCCGCCCGCCTGCATGGCAAGTCGAACAGTCGGTAAGGCCTGCATGGTGTGAAGAGAGTTTGCCCGGCATCATGAATTGCCGTCCCGCTTTCCCGCCCAGGCCGATCGCCAAAACTCCGATCATGAGCGCCGTCGCCACAAACACGCTGCGCTGACGCATCCTGCGAAGGCTCGGACGCGGGACGCAGCGCTCCAACGTTATGCAGCACCGTCCGTCCGGCAGCGGACCCGCCTGGCAGGGGCCACCTGCGCTTGCAGATCGCCGGCATTGCCAACGCTGGTTCTCCAGCCGCGGTTTGCAGACCGTGGTGACCCTGCACCGACCATCCAGACCTGGGCCCAGATCGCAGGGTTTGCCGTCCGCCAGATGCCCGCAAACCCAAGCATCCTCAGGACGTTCGTATTTGCTTTCTTTGAAGCCGAATTTTTGGAGGACGATCATGCCGACCTACCCAGCCGCAAATGCGTATTCCAGCACCACATGAACCGCTATCGCCGTCAAAAGAGCGTAGGTCGCCGGGACGTGCAAGAAAGGCCATAGCCGCAGCAGGCCACCATTGGCGTAGTGGAAATCGAGATTGCTCTTGGCCTCGACAAGATCACGCAATTTTTGCAAGCGAACCTTGCCGGCTTCGTCGAGATATCGCTCTGTGGCAGAGAGTTCGCCGAGAATGCGCGCCAGTGGCACCTCCGATGCCGCCAGATGCGAGAGAAGGTTGCGCGGGCCCGCGAAGAATTCACTCAGGGTAGCGACGTAGAGCCTGGCGATGCTCTGGGTATTGCCATCCAGGACGGAATCGCGAGCTATCGCTTCTGCCTGTTCCGCCAATTGCGCCCGGAACAGCGGGATGCGATCGAACAAGATGCGTTCGCCATGCGCCTCAAGCCTCGGCGGAACAATCTTGCTTACGAGCGCGCCTGTTAGCCCGCTTAGGCTGACTAACACGAACAGGCTCCAGAGCAGCCAGTGCAGCAGAGAGCCAGGGAATTCATGTTTGGTGTGGACGATGAAGACCGCGACCGTCAGGAAGCCGACGTAGTAGTGCACGAGCAGCCAGAACCTGACGCGGCCGAGGGGAAGGATAACGGCTTTCTTTCGCCAGGTCAGCAGCAGCATAACCATCATGCACGCAAACAAAAACCAGCCGCTGAAGAACCTGGCATCGTACAAGGCAATATCGCGCCGCCAATTTTCCATATAGAACAGCGCGAATGCGATGCCCGCGAACGCAAGATTGACAGCGTTGTTCCTGCCGAATAACCGGTTCAACCAAGCCACGTCATTAACTTCCTCGAATCGCGAACATCGATACGGATAAGGGCATCGTGGGGGCAAGCCTGCACGCAGGCCGGCCCGGTTAGCTGATCGACGCAAAAATCGCACTTGGTCGCACGACTGATCGTCAGACCTTCGCTATCAAGGATAAACGCGCCAGTCTTGTCGCGGATATCCACCATCTTAATATTGTTGTACGGGCAAGAATTGGCGCAAGTGGCGCAGCCGATGCAGGTACCATCGTCGATGACCACAGTCCCGGAACCCTCCACCCGATGAATCGCTCCGGTTGGACAACCGATCAAGCAGACGGGATCGGTGCAGTGCATGCAAGCATTGACGATCATGGCGTTGTGATGCGAGAAACCGTGCCGTGTGAACCGCGGGTTGTTGTCATGCGCGGTTGCGCAAGCCTTCACGCAGTCGTCGCAGCCGATGCAGCGATCGAGATTGATCACCATCGCTTTCTCGCCGTTGATGAAGCGATGATCGACGACAAAATCCATCATCTCCTGCCGCATCTTTGCGTACTCGGGGTCAGCGATCGCTACGGCCCACTTGTCGCCAAGGAAATGAGGAGGCAAGCCGGGCAGCACATGTTTGCAAACCAATTTTGTCGGAATGCGTATGATGTCGAGATAGCCGATCGCGCGCAGACTGGCTTTCAGCGTCACGCCGGTCGCTCCAGCCGCGATGGCGGTGATTTCGTTGAGCCCGAACACATCGTTGACAGATAGATGATCGATCGCTTGCTCGCCGTAGTCGACACGTTCGGTCACTCTGGCAAAGCCCCTGTTGATCAATAACAGTCCGTCAACATGATCTCCCTGCTCGCAAACCTTCGTTTCCTGTTCGATGACGCGGCTGGCGCCGGTCCGTTGTTCAATTTCCTTCTTGAAGCGATGCATCCAATCGACGTTGCCGTAGGCTTCGAACAGCGATTCTTTTGCGATTTCGTCCAGCGCCTGTCGATCCAAATGATGAAAAATAGGACATTCCCGCAATCGGCTCACCAGACCCCGTTCGCGGTAGAGCTGATCGATGCGTTGCCGGAACGGCGCTGACCAAGTGCGGATGTCCCGCACACCCTGCCAGCGAAGCTCAAACAAATGCGTGTCGTTTTCTGAGGCAATGACGGTGGCCGTGCGTTGTCTTCCGGTCAAAGCTGCCAGTTCGCCAAAGACCTGGGGCGCCTGCATTGGGATCGTCGGATATTGCCTCTTTGCGTCATCGATATCGATCTTGCCCAGCCCGCTCGGCGCCTTTGACTGCGCCACCAGCGCTTCGCGTCCGCGCCGCCGTGTCGGCCGATACTCGGGAGGTCTAGCTCTTGCGAACAATTGTGCGATCGATCGCCACCAGCTTCTCCCCGGCTGCGGCGCTTGGCCTTGGCTCTTGGTATTGATCGGAACCGGGAGCGCGAGGACTCCACCCTCCAGAATGACAAACAACGAATTGCCGTAGTCGCCCTTGCGGATAATCACCTCGCCTTGCTGGTATCTTTGCAAGCGCCCATCATTGGCGATGATTTTGTCAAGTGGCAGCCAGGTCTGGAAATCGGCCGCGCTGACATCCGCAAAGGCCGGCAGTGAGAGAATGCGGGCGACAGTTTCGGAGTCAAGCGGTTCCTCGCCAAACGGCTTGTCCCATCGGCGATTGCGTTCTTCGACAGGCTCTGACTCGGGTTTCGCCATTTCAGTTTGACACCTGTCCTTTGTACTTGTCCGCGCCGGGGATGTACTGGTCGACCGCGCTGAATCCCGAGCCGTCGTAGCTGTTCGAAAATTTCAACCCTAGGACGGAAATCTTGCCAGCCGCGTCAACCAACTCGGCCTCGTTGTTCAGCTTCAGTCCCACTCCCTGGCCGATGTCGGCAATTTCCTTGAGTTCCGACGCGTTTGGCAAGAGATTGGCCAAGGCGGCAACGGCCTTGCGGGCAGCGTCGGCTCGCGTGGCCATCTTCAATGCATAGGTGTCCTTGGTGGTGGCTTTGCTTACGCCTATCAGCGCGGTCTCCAACTCGACCACACGGCCAACCACGAACATCATGCGCTTCCGGACCTGCGAGCCTTCCGGGTTGGATGCGCCCTTGTTGTACCAGACGTTGTGACGAACTTCGCCCTGGCTCCAGCTCACCAGCTCGAAGGGGCTACCGGCGGCGTGGCCACCGACATTGACGAGCTTCTCGTTCGGCACAACGTGACAAGTGAGGCAATTCTTGGCGAGCAAATAATAGGCGGTCGGGCGGATCATGCCGGCCGCTTCGGATTTCTGCCAGCGTGCGGCGATCTCAGCCTTGGTTTCCTGGCCTTCCTTCTTGCCGCTGAATTCGGCATGGACCTTGATCCAGTTCTTGCCCCCGGAATGACAGGACTCACACGAAATACCGGCAATCACCTTGTCCGGTGCCTGCAAGGTAAAATGGCAGTTCAGGCAAAGGCTCTCCGACTTGAGTCGCTTGACGTCCATCTTTCCGGCGATGTCGTCCGCCTCTTTCTTGTTGGGAAGGTCGCGGAATGTCGTGAAGTGATGGGTGTTCTGCCAGATCGCCGATTCCTTTTTATGGCACTCACCGCATGCATTCGGTCCTACAATCAGAGCCGGATCGCCCGCGCGCGCGGCAGATAGCCCAATTCCCGCCAGTAGCACCATCGTCGCGATCCGTACTAGCCACAGTGGCGTCGTCAGATTTATCGGCGTGGTTGTCATTTCCGTCTCCGATTCAACAGGTGGTTTGTCAAACTGCCGCAATCTCCGATCTGCAACTATTACGCGTCGACCGTGATATCTCCGTCAGGGTAGGCGATGCAAAGCAATGCCGAGCCCGGTGCCGGTTCGCTCGCCGGCTTGATAAGATAACTCACGCTACCATTTTTTACCGCCGTAACACAGGTGCCGCAGTTACCCGCCCGGCATCCCGAATTGATCCTGATGCCGTTAGCCTCAGCCAGTTCCAGCAAGCTCCCCGCCGCCTTGGTCCAGACCAAAGATTTTCTCGACCGCGCAAGCTCGACCTTGAAGCCCTGGCCCGCGGCTGCGCCCTCAGGCTCTGGCCTTTGAACTTTCTTTACCGATCCGGGACCGAACGCCTCGAAGTGGATGTCAGACTCGGGAACGCCCCAATCGAGCAGCGCTTTGACGATGGCCTCCATCATCGGCGGCGGACCGCAAGTGTAGAACTCGTAGTTCGATGTCTTCAAATAGCGTTTGAGTACCTCGATATTGAGAAAGCCCTTGCAGTCGTAATCCTTGCCTTCGATACATTGGTCCGTCGGCTCGGAATAGAGCGTGACTGCGTGAAACTGCGCCTTGTTTTTGCCTGCGACATCCCGGATTTCATCACGCAATGCGATGTCATTGCTGTTTCTGACCGCGAGGAAAAACCACGCCGTGCGGTTGCTGCCGGTATCGGCTAGCCATTTGAACATCGACAAGACCGGCGTAAGGCCTATACCGCCCGCTATGAAAACGGCGGGGCGTTCGGAGGCAGTATCAAGATGGAATCCACCCGCCGGCGCCTTGACGTCAACAATATCGCCCTCTTTGAGGCTGTCATGAAAATAACTCGAGGACAGGCCGGGAGGAATCTCTGGCGCTGCCTTCGGTGGCGGCGGAATTCGCTTGATACTGACCCGATACCTTTCGCGCACCAGCGGACTGTCGGACAAAGAATAGCACCGCACAACCGGTACGGGGTGATCGGGTATATTCAGTTCGAAAGTCAGGAACTGTCCCGGCAGAAATGGCGGCAGAGCACCGCCGTCGTGCGGTTCTAAATAAAAGGAACGAACATCTTTCGCGCGGTTTTCGACCCTCGTCATGACAACCCGGAATTTCCGCTTTCCCGACCAAGTCAGCTCGGCGCGGTCGCGCGAAGCCTCGGCGCGCCGGATCAGGACATCCGTTTGCGCCGCAAAGGCGGCAAGCCTTCGACGGTCCATCTGACGTTTGCGAACGGCGTGGCCAGCTTCTGCGAACAAGTTGATACCTGCCTGCAACAACACGGCCCCAATGATCAATGCGCCACAGAGTTGTATCAGCAGAACCACTAGACGCCGCCTTTCGGAATGTAGGGTTCACTCTAGTGTGCCACACTAGAATCATAGATTTCTAGTGTCCTCTCGAATCCGAAGTGCGCAAAAAAGGGGCCGCAAATGCCTCCGAACTTCGGATTCGGGACACTAGACAGGACGTCACCACGTCACCACCGCGTCCTTGTTCCGACGGCGAGACCCCACCCGAAGCCTCCGCCGGACTCGTGATCCAGGACGAAAGCATTCGCCTGGACACTGGTCCTGCTTGTGATTGCGTACATATACTGGCCGCCGAGCGCGATCTCGCTCTGGTTGACGAGGCTTGTCAGTTCCCTCCCCAACACGAGGGTCTGAAGGCCGGGAGGAATCAAGTTCAAGTCAATGGGGTCGGTTACCATCTGGATGCCGTTGACTTGCTCCTTGCCCACTTTGCCTCCGAGTTCGAGCGTCAACTGGTTTCTGGGTCCGAAGAACATTTGATAGCCGAGGGCGCCGCCGAAGGCGCGGTTTGCGTCGCCCGGAATCGGCGAACCGGCCAAACCCGCAGCCAGCGGGGTGAACAGAATGCCGACCCGTTCGAGTGGGCCACCAACCTGAGCGCTGCGGGCAGCGGAGGTGTAGTCACCCGCGGTCGCGAAGAAATTTGCATAGATGATGTTGGTTGAACTCGGCATCGTCCGGGACAACTCGGCCAAAAACAAAACGCCGTTATCCATCGCTGTTCCTGTGCCGTCGAGCGCCGTCGAGGTATTGATCCGGAACGCAGTGTTGAGCGCTCCGAACCGCTGTGTCGCGGAGGTGCCGAAAAACACGCCAGACCCACCCCTTTGTACCCCAAATGGGTCGGTCGGGTTATCGCTACCTAAATAGGCAAAATCGAAAGTCACGATGGATTTACGCAAATCCATCTCACTGAAGATGGCGAGCAGATAGGCGGAATGATCGGGGAAGGTATCGTTCCGTCTGATGTCGGACCAACCGTACAATCCCGTGATGCGCAGGTCCTGGGTAAGCCCCGGGATTTGGATCGTGTCCTTTGTAATTCCCAGCGCCTGGATGTTGTCGTTGATCATGATGCCTTCCTGGAACGTGATCCATTGGCGACCGATGGCAAAGCCAAAATCAAGGCCGTTTCTGTCGTTGGAGTCGATTCCAGGAAACAATTGGCGAGTATCGCCTTCAAAAAACAAGGTCTGGATATTGGGATTCAGCGCGTTCACGAAACTGGTGCCTTGTCCATCGACATGCAACAAGCCGGTGCCCAGATTGCTTCCTTGCGAGAGGGGGGTGAATCCAATTACAACCCGTTCGGTAGGCGTGAGCTGCAAGTTGCCGAAGATATTGGCCGCAGCGGACACATATTGCCGGCCGGGGTTGACGCCATCGTTGAAGGCCCCCGCGCTGGTCTGAAAATCGCCGAACACCCAAAAGGCCGGCTGCCACACCGCACCTGTGGGCGTCTTGAACCCGGATATGATGTTGCCGGGACCGAGGAACGGTAAATTCCACTCGACAATCGGCGGATTTCGCTCGGGCAACTGCACATGCTCCTTCAGCAGCGGAACGGGCTTGTTGCTCAGCCTGCTTTTGCTGTGGCTCTCCTCCGGGCGACCCGTCTGCTCAATTTTCTTCCGCGGTTTGGTGCTTTCGCCGAGCTTCTGTTTGCCTTTGCCGTCGTCGGTACTGGCCGTCGTCGCGGCCGCAACCATTACGACCGCGGGCTGCTGCGCAGCCGGGCTTGCCCCGGCATTCTGCGCGGCAAGCTCGCCTGGCGCGACCAGCGCAGCAATGCATACCAGCAACCAAACCGACCGCATTCCGCTCCACCCTTTGCCGCACCTACGGCAATCTTACCTCAGCGCTTCGCGTCCAGAGCGCGTCACTTCCATTGACGATTGCACGGGCGATCTCGGCGGGACTCATGCCGTAATCGAACCCTCCGTCCTTAATTGTGTCGATCAAGTTGATGGGCACCATCTGCACGATGAAGCGGATCGTGATCCTGTAGCGCTCGCCGCTCCGGAGCCTGTTGGCAGGCACGGAGTAGGTCGCCGTCCGACGTCCTAAGGGCTCGATCGTCTGCTTGTGCTTGCGAGCTCCGAGCGGATGTCCGACAAGAGTCGTGGCGCGGCCTTCCGGTCGCACGAAGGGCAGCACGTCGACCGAAAGGTTGGTCGGCAGAACCTGCTCACGCTCGCCGCCGCGTTGCGTGCGCACCAGGAAGATCGATTGCAGACTGAAGAGATCCGGGTCCTCTTCCAATTCGCCGTTATGCACATAGATCGAGTGCGTATCTCGAACGTCGCCATTGGGATCGCGATCGCCCGAGGTGTAAACTCTGTTGCCATGGCTGTCCGTGACCGTGACCTCGAGGAAAAACAGCCGCTCGGCATCGAATCCCGTTGGCACGCCGTGACCGAGCGTTGCGTTGATCACGTCGATGGAGAATTGCAGCCCGCCGGCGTCGCTCCTGATAAGATTGATCTGGTCGCTGAGGTGGATGCCGTTGCGCAAAACCTGCAAACGCAGCCGGCGCACTTTCGCCAGGCGTTCGAACTGGACCTTAAGGATGGCCTGCGCTTCGTAGCGTTCATCGCGCGACTGCCAGGCCGCCGGGAACTTGTAGTCCTTCGGGGCCGAATCCTCGAACTTGTCGGTGCCCCATCCGGCCTTGTAGTTGAACTGGAGCCATTCCGCGAGCGTCTTGAATTTCTGGGCCTCGGCATTTTGCGGGAAGAGCCCGGGGTGGATCACGGAATAGTCGGGGCCGGCGAAGGTGTGATTGGTGATCTTGCGGTCCCTGGTCGGCACGCCACCGACGATCGCGGCCGGCCCAAAATCATAGCCCGATGCCACGCCCTGTATCCTGCCCATATGGCAGTCCTGACAGGTCGTGCCGTTCTTGGCCGCCGGTGATGCCTTGAATTCAGAAAAGGCCTCCTCCAGCTTAAATCCGTTGAGCAGCGTGACGTCATGACAGCTTCCGCAGAACTGCGACTTGGTCAGGAAAAATGCCTGTTTGACCTGGGTATGGATGGCGCGCCCAGGTTGATCCTTGGATGTAGTAACGCGGTACTGCTCCGGTTTGCTCAGTACCCGCTTGAGCTCGGCGCCGCCCTTCGGCCCGTAGACCGGAGAAAAGAGGTCGCCTTCCACCGTTGCCATCCGCGCACTGATCTTGCCGTATGCCTGGTTCACACGATGGCAGGCGACGCACGTTATGCCTTCTCGCGATGCTGGCGTGCGGTCAAGGTTTGAGCCGTACACAGACTCGTTGAGATTCATTCCCAATGGTGTATGGCAGCGGATGCAGAAATCGCCATTGGTGCCGCCAGAGTTGATGTTGATCTTGGTCTGCATCGCATTGAACACGACGCTCATTTGAGCGTAGGCATGCTGAGAAACGGCCCATTCCTCGAATTGCTTGACGTGGCAGACCGCGCATGTGCTTGCCGAGGGATACTTGGTTTCGAGGAACAACTTCTCATGCTCGGCGTCCGCGGCTTTCCGCCTGGCCTCGTCGTCCGCCTGCTTCTTTTTCGCCTCCTCCGATTCCTTGGCGGCGCCCGGAGCAACCTTCAGAGCGTCGCCAGCAGGCTTGTTGCCTCCCGGCGTCAGAAGATCGTTGCCGCCCGGCGCTGGCGTCAACAGGTCATCGCCAGAGGGCTTGCCCGACCCGGACTGGGCCGGACCGGCAGGCGCCGGCGGAGTTAGCAAATCGTCGTCTTTGTTTTGGGCGACCTTATATTGCCCCGCTCGGCCGGCATCGACTTGGGCCAAATAATTTTGAAGCCGAGTGATATCTTCGACGTCGCCGCGGCGCAAAGTAGGCATCGACTTGGCGGCATGGACTTGAACTAGATAGTTTGCAAGCCGGGCGATATCTTCGTCGGCAGCGCCGTCATCATCGGCGATGGCGCCATTACCGCCGCTAAGCGCGGCAGACGGCGCGCGCGCATTGGCCGCGACCAGCGGCAGAGCCAACGTCGCCATCGCGCCCAAGCCGGCGATCGAAGCGGCGGCAAGCCAAAACCGGTGTCCAAGCTGGAACGCCATTATGAATCTTACCAAAATAAATACTTGCCAAGTAACGAACCTCGAAACGCAACCTTCGGTACCCTTCTTATGGGCACTGCACTGCACTGCAAATCATAGTCTTAAAAAATGACGCCGCGCAAAGAAAAACAGGGCTTGATGTTTTCCAGGGCGCTACTAGTCAAGAACTGTTGCCAAAAAAACACGTTTCAACTTTTCCAAGTATTGGCCGCCGGCGGTGGCGTCCGAACGGTGCTTTGAGTTGCCTTGAGCGGGCAAACTGCCGTCAAACCAAGGGTGGGTTAAGTGACGCGCTCACAAATACTTGGCGCGGATGTCGACGGTCGATCGCACGCCGAGGTTGTCAAAACTCGCCTTCAACCATTCCTCGGCGCAGGCGCAGTACGCCAGCAGGGCCGCTCGCCTCAGATCTTGATACGCAAGCCCGTCATCATCGCGGTCGTGTCGACGCTCGTTCCATTTCCAGCAAAGCCGAATTTGGCGCCTGGCGTGCCGGGGAACGCGGAAGCCAGGCCATTTGTCACCTTGGCATAAGTGACACCGGCATAGACATCGAGATGCTTGGTGAGATTGTAGTCCGCCAGGAACGAGACCTGGTCGAAGGCACCCGCACAGTCCAGCTTGCTCGCGCCTCCCAAGGTGCAGGCCGCGCCATCGGCAACGTAGGAATTCTGGTTCACGTGATAATACGCGCCCGTCAAACTCAGGCCCCAAGCGAAATCGTACTTTGCGCCGAACCAAAAGAATTGCAGAATTTTGTCGGTGGTGAAGGCGTTGTTGTCAGGCAGTGTTGCAGACACGGTCAGCGGATATCCGCCGGCCGCGCCGCCGAAGGCAATCGGGGTGCTGGGATTTGCCTGATCGATATTGGTGTAACCGGCAAAAAATGTCAGCTTGTCGGTGGGGACATCAACCTTTGGTGCCTTGGTTGGAAATCCACCCACGGAATTCCCGCCAAACTCAAAGGTATACTTGGCCACGACCGACCACAATGTGTCATCGGAAATGCTGGCGGCGAGGGTCTGGCTCCCGACAGCATCGTTGACCGAGGTCTGCAGGTTTACGGCGCCGTGTTCCTTGGTAAAGACCGCTTCGGCAGAGAAGCCTCTGTAGTTTCCGCCGACGAAAAAGCCGTAGCCGCTGCCAAACATGCCGGTATTGCTGCCGCCGTTTGAATACATCACACCCGCACTGACGGGTCCGAAATCGTAGACATATTTGGCCGAGTTATCCCAGCGCGCGGCCTGCGTGCTGCCGGAGCCGGCATTGGTGCCGGAATAGCCGAGCAGCGAGAAGGCGTAGGAAAGGGCCAACGGATCGTAAGCGGTGACGGCGTCGAGCTGGAATGAATTCTGCCGGCCGAACGTCAGCGTGCCGTATTGCTTGTTGCTGACTCCGCCAAAGAGTTGGCTATTAAACGCTTGGCCGCAACGGCCGGTGTCAGAATTTGAATTTTGCTGGTTATAGGGGACGCCCGCATTCTGAATAAACGAGCTGCAACCGTCGGAGAGCTTTCCGGTCAGCGGATCGAAACCGGTGTCGGCCCGGCCGATCGCGCTCCAGCCGAGGCCGAGCGGTTCGTCGAATTTCACGCCGATGTTCGATTGCGTCAGGCCACTTTCGGCGATCGTCGATATCCTCTGGCCCGTATAGTTCCTGGTGGTCGTAAACGGAATGAATTCAAGACCCGAAACCACCGCGCCAAGCGGACGGCCGTTGGTCTGGTAGGCATAACCGACGTCAAGTGTCGCGAAAACGGTGACGCCGTACCAGGTCAGACTATCCGGAAGCGGGTCCTTGAACTGCGGCGGGGCCGTAAGCAAGCCGATATCCGCGGCGCGTGCGTTGGTAGCAACCAGGCTCGCCACAGCGAGCACAAATACGACCGTTCTTCTCATGACCACTTCCCCCAGATTGACCAATGATAAGGACACGCAATTGAAACCTGCCCGGTTTTCTCCGCTTTGGCGGCGTCGAGCCAGAGGCGACAGGAAGGCCGGCCTGCCATCCGGCGACGTTGTTGAATATCTACGTTTACGGATACCTCAATCGGGTACAGTCGGGCCGGCGCCTGGCGCGCGTATTGGCCGCCAACGTCGCAATCGCCCCCAAGCCGGCGATCGAAGCGGCGGCAAGCCAAAACCCGTTTCCAAGCTGGAACGCCATTATAAATCTTACCAAAAAAATACTTGCCAACTAACGAAGCTCAAAACGCCACCTTCGGTACCCTTCTGATGGGCCCGCACCGCACTGCAAATCGTAATCTTAAAAAATGACGCTGCGGAAAGAAAATGAGACCCTGATGTTTTCCGAGGCGCTACTCGTCAAGAACTGTTGCCAAAAAATCACGTTTCAACTCTTCCGAGAAATTTGCCGACTGGCGGTGGCGGCCGAACACTGTCTTGGGCGGCAAACTGCCGTCAAACCAAGGTTCGGATTTGATTGTCGCACTCACAAATACTTGGCGCGAATGTCGACGGTCGAGCGCACGCCGAGATGTTCAAAATTCGCCTTCAACCATTCCTCGGCGCAGTCACGGCCCACATCGCGCAAATGGGTGAGGTAATCCCAGTCCGCGTTCAGCTTGCTGGCGACGCCGAGGTCTTTCATGAATGCTTCCGCCTCAATCGCATGAACCAGCACGCTCTTCATCTCGTCGTCGCGCAGCGCGCCGCTGCCGATCAGCTTGTTGACGAAGGCGATCGCTCGCATCTCGCGCATCAGGGAGGAGTTAAAGCTGATCTCGTTCAATCGGTTCAAGATATCACTTGCAGTGCGTGGAATCTCCTCACGCACGATTGGATTGATGTGAATGACGATTACGTCGGTTGAACGGCAACCGTATATCAGCGGGAAAATTGCCGGGTTGCCCATGTAGCCACCGTCCCAATAGGCTTCGCCGTCGATTTCGATCGCCTGGAAGAGCAACGGGAGACAGCCCGATGCAAGCACGGCGGAAACAGTGAGTTCGTGGTTCTCGAAGATCTTCACCTTTCCAGTGCGGACATTGGTCGCGCACACGAACAGCTTGACCACATTTTGCTCGCGTAATCGCTCGAAGTCGATTGTCTCCTCGAGCACGACACGTAGTGGATTGTAGTTCAACGGATTGAACTGATACGGAGACAGCAACCGTGTCAACATGTCGAAGGCCAAGAAAGCCGGCGAATTCTCGATATGAATTTGCGTCAGGGGACCAAGAAAAGGATTTTGCAGCGGGCTCCAGGCCGACGCCTCGCTGACACGGCGCCAGAATTTGGCGAGCGTGTGTTTCGCGCCCTCACGCCCGCCTGTCGTCAGGCCATAGGCCATGGCCGCGGCATTCATGGCGCCGGCGCTGGTGGCGCAGATCCCTTCGAAAGATATTCGTTCATCTTCGAGCAGGCGGTCGACCACGCCCCAAGCGAAAGCACCGTGCGCTCCGCCGCCCTGCAAGGCAAGGTTAACTGCTTTGCCCATGGTACCCATCCACGCGTCCCTGCAATTCTGCCGCCTCTGCGGATTTCGTCGAGACGCACGAACTGCGGCAAAATTCTGCTTCGATTAATTCATTCAAAGAAGGCGTTGGACCTGACAATACTTAATCCATCCGCAGCAAGCGTCCGACCATCGGTGTGGCGCCGGATTTGGCGAGAGGGTCAATCCGGAACACTATTCGGGATCGCCCGAAGGTCGCAAGGTAAAGGCCGCCAGAGGTCAAAGCCCGGTTTGCGCTGGCGAAATCGAAGAACTTGCCCTTCAACTGACTGCCATCAAGTTCGATCTTTTGCCGCTCGCCGGTCACGTCCAGGCGCTCGATGACCAACTCGCCGCGTCCTTTTGCTTCCACCAAAGGCGAAGCGCCATACAACGTGACTTGAGGGGTGTTGGAGGCTGGAGCGGCAGCGCTTACGCCGCGCACGACAGTTGCCGCGACTTCACTGGTCTCGCGCGCGGTGGCGTGGGCGTGGGCTGCATCGCAAAGTGTCTTTTCGCTTTTGACATCCGCGAGATGGACACTGCTTGCCTCGGTGCCCACGATCACCGTGCCGATGCCCGTTATCGTTTCACGCCGGCATGAATTCAAATAACTCAGAACCACCGAGCCGTTTTGCCCAAGCTTGATCACGGCGCGGGGAGACAGATAGCCCATTGCCTCGGCGCCGGTGACTTTTCCC
>Ga0070733_10000243_pt1 | contig 47715 bp, 41 predicted proteins | sample Coa_R1_9_FD_66450 | JGI IMG/M metagenome (GOLD analysis project Ga0070733, IMG submission 66450) | Surface soil microbial communities from Centralia Pennsylvania, which are recovering from an underground coalmine fire - Coalmine... | ecosystem: Environmental > Terrestrial > Soil > Unclassified ... | reverse complement strand
AGCGAAAGATGAGCAACTACCCATTGCGCCGCGGTTACAAGCGCTTGCCCGTCATCGAAATCTGCGCGGCTATCAGGATCGTTAAGTGAAGAGTATTGGTGCTTGCCCCGACGCATGGGTTCGCGGCCCAATCACAGGCTTCTAAGCTAAGAATGGAGATTACTTCCAGGGCTGCATTTTCGACGTCAGCAAAGAGCCTCCTTGCGAAGGTTGGAATTTATTCGGGCAGTCTCCGCTCTCCGGTATTCGGAAACTGATTTTGGCAGGACCGTACAGGACGCGGATGTAGTCCGCGTGTCCAGCGGCTGGGCGATACCACGAAAATGCAGGAACTCCAGACGCCGGGCAGAAGCCCGGCGGCAGCGCGGAAGCGCCGGCCCCACCAGAGCCCTTACGCGATCAACATGGCGCGCACCCTGCGATCGAGATCGGCGTGAATTTTTTCCTCGCCGAGGAAGTTCTTCGCCAGTGCCGGTAGTTCGCATTGCAGCGTCACATTGATTTCGTCGATCACAACCATCCCGGAAATCGGCAGTGAGATGAAGCCGACTCGCGCCGTTAACGAGAAATCCATCGATGGCCCGTTCCAACTTTGTTTCCGGTCGACGAGTTCCACGAACCCGTCCCCGGCGCCTTCAAACAGATGGTTCGCGGACCTGTCGACCTTCCCTATCGCATCTTCAACCGTAGTGTTGTGGGGAACGACGACCGTCACGCGTTATTCCGTTTGAGCTGTCCACAGGCGGCAAATATGTCGAGCCCGCGCGGTTTGCGGATGAAGCACGGTATCCCGCGGCGCACGATCTCCTGCCGGAAAGCGGCAACCCGTTCGGGCGTGGGCGTTACATAGGGGATGCCAGGACCGGGATTGAGCGCGATGAGGTTCACCTTGCAATTCAGGTTGGCGAGGAGTTTGGCGACGCGGCGCGCGTCCGCATCCGTGTCGTTGACACCTCCCAGCAACACGTATTCGAAAGTCACCTTCTCCCATGGACGAAGCGGGTAGGCGCGGCAGGCGTCGATCAGGTCTTTGAGATGCCATTTGCGGGTGATCGGCATCAATTCGCGACGCTGCTCTTCGGTGGAAGCATTCAGCGAGATGGCCAGTTTGGGCCGGATGTCGGCCTTCCCCAACTCCTCGATCTTCGGGATGATGCCGGAAGTCGAGACCGTGATTCTCCGTTCGCTCATCCCGACGGCTTCGGGGTCGCATAGAATCCGCGTGGCTTTGAGAACGGCAGGCAGGTTGAGCAGGGGCTCGCCCATGCCCATCATGACGATATTGAAGCGTTTGTTCTCCGCCAACTTGTGAGACAAGAGCCCGTTGTCACGCGCGACAAACAAAACCTGACCTACGATTTCACCGGCGGTGAGGGAGCGTTCCAGACCCATGAGAGCCGTCATGCAGAACTTGCAGTCGACAGGGCATCCTACCTGGCTCGAGATACAAACCGTGTCGCGATCGCCCTCGGGCATCAGGACCGTTTCGACCGTGCGTCCGTCACTCAAACGCAGAAGATACCGTCGCGTACCATCCACTGAGTCGAAGCGACGGTCGAGTTCGGGAAGACCAAGCTCGGTTTGCGCTGCAAGTTCCGTGCGGACGCGCGAGGGCAGTGTGGAAATCTGCACCAGATCGGCTACTTTGTCGCGGTAGATGGCGCGATAAATCTGCGCGGCGCGATAGGGGGGCTGGTCCCGGGGAAGGACCTGCCGCAGTTCGCTAAGTTCCATCCCTACAAGAGCTTGCGGCATTTAACCCAGTTTAACACGCGCGGCGCGAAGTAGGGGGTCATGCGGAAAATGGTACAAAGGAAGCAGGTCGACCCACGTTGCTATCCACTCAAAACGCAGTCGCGCAGGCGCCCACGGGGGAACGCGACATTCTGACTACGGCTCTGCCGAATGGAATCAAAGTCATTACGGAAGCGATGCCCCATGTGCGGTCGGTGTCGGTGGGGATCTGGATTTCCAGCGGCTCGCGGCGCGAAACCGCGGACGAGAATGGCATCTCGCACTTCATCGAGCACATGCTGTTCAAGGGGACGGCGAACCGGTCGGCCGAGGACATCGCGCGGTCGGTCGATTCGATCGGCGGCAATCTCGACGCTTTCACCGCGAAGGAGATGGTCTGCTTCAACACCAAGGTGCTCGACGAACATTTGCCGATCGCGATGGACGTGCTGAGCGATCTGGTTTTGAACCCTTCGTTTCGGGACGAAGATATCGAGAAGGAAAAAGGCGTCATTCTCGAGGAAATCAAGATGGACGCGGACAGCCCCGATTATCTGGTCCACGAGATTTTTTCGTCGAATTTCTGGAAGGACCATCCGCTTGGCAAACCTATTCTGGGTACGCGCGAGACGGTCAAACACTTCAACCGGGCGATGGTTCGGGATTACTATCGGGGTGTCTACACGCCGACCAACCTGCTGATCACGGCCGCCGGCAACCTGGGGCATGAACGGCTGGTGGACCTGGCTCGCGAACGATTTGAAGCGCTGCCCGCCGCGGCTCCCGAGCCCACACAGCCCGCTCCGACAACGCACGCGCGGATTTCCCTGAGGTCGAAGAAGGACCTGGAACAGGTTCACGTCTGCCTCGGGGTGCCTTCCTATCCGATCCCGCACGAAGACCGGTTTACGTGCTACGTGCTGAATACGATGCTCGGCGGCGGTATGAGTTCGCGGCTTTTCCAGAATATTCGGGAGAGGCAGGGGTTGGCGTATGCGGTGTTCTCGGAGCTCAATCCTTACAGCGACACCGGGTGCCTGTCGGTTTATGCCGGCACTTCGCTGGAATCGGCGAAGCAGGTGGTCGAGTCGGTCCTGAGGGAGTTCACGGACCTGAAGCAGCAACTCGCGCCCGCGGAAGAGGTGCGGCGCGCGAAGGATCATCTGAAAGGTTCGTTGATGCTGAGCCTTGAGTCGACTTCCAGCCGAATGTCGAATCTCGCGCGGCAGGAGATGCACTTCCGGCGATTCTTCACGCTGGATGAACTGGCCGAGAGCATTGAGCAGGTGACGGCGGAGGACGTTCAACGCGTGGCGCAGACTTTCTTCGACCAGAAAAATGTGGCGCTGACCGTGCTGGGGAATCTGGACGGTTTCAAGATTGTCCGCGAAGACCTGGTCTGTTGACGCTTTTCCGACTTGCATAGACATGGAAGGTGGCGCATTTGGGGGGCCGTCCGGCGACAGCCGCGTCCTCGCCTGCACAGCATGTTGCGAGGATTCACCAGACACGCCTCGATGCCATGCCGTTCCACCGCCTCATACACCGGAATCCAGTACACCCCGGTGGACTCCATCGCCACCGTGGCGATGCCACAACTCACCACCCATTCGGCCATCTGGTCCAGGTCGCCGGTGAACGTCCCGCACTTGCGAACGGGATGTTGGTCCCGGTCCGGCGGCACTGCCACGTAGATCTCCCTGGCTCCGATGTCGATTCCACCCGCATTCGGCTGAAACACCCCATCGACTTTCCTGCGCTCACTGCCCCGCTTGCCTTGGGCAATCGCCAACCCCGTCCCGCCACTGCTCGCCGGCCGTTTTGACTTGGACATCGCACTCCCCCTCTGTTCAGGCAAAGGCCGAGCCGCACAAAGATAGTACTCTTCCGATCGGAATCAGTTTGGGGTGGTGTCCCACACTGTAACCACTGTTTGATGCACGGAACTCGGGACCACGCTTTCATACGGGTTTGCAAACCCCACTGTAACTTCGGCCTACTTCCGCCGCCTGAACTTCTTCATCAGCATCCTCCACCCACCAGCCGATGCCAAGTTCCTCCCCGCTTTGCCCCGCACGCGGGCGCACCGCTTCATGTCGCACAGCCTTCTGGAACGGTCTGCACCACGCTTGCTCTCATTGGGCGCAGAATAGAGGTATGTCCCGCGGCTGGGAAAGCAAGGACGTCGAGTCTCAGATTGAGGAAGCCGCCGCGAAGCGGGCCGCATCACGACAGACTCCTCCGACTGCAGAGCAAATCCGCCTGCAAACCGAACGGCATAGTCTTGAATTGTCCCGAACGCGGGTTCTCAAAGATCTCGACGGCGCAACTCACCCCCGCCGCCGCGAGCAGCTGAAAGCCGCGCTCCGGCATCTGGATCAAAAACTGGCCGAACTCAAATAGACGCTACAGGCGCTCGAGAACCATCGCGATCCCCTGCCCCACCCCGATGCACATCGTGCAAAGGGCATATTTGCCGCCGGTTTTTCCCAGCTGCGAAATCGCCGTCGTAATCAACCTTGCGCCGCTCGCGCCCAATGGATGTCCGATCGCGATCGCGCCCCCGTTCGGATTGACGTAATCGGCGTCGTCCGGCAGGCCGAGATCCCGCGTGACCGCCAACGCTTGCGCAGCGAAAGCCTCATTCAACTCAATCACGTCCATCGAGGAGAGCGCGAGGCCGGTTTTCACGAGAACCTTCCGCGTCGCGGGAGCCGGCGCAAACCCCATGACTCTGGGCGCCACTCCGGCAGCCGCCGTCCCGAGCACTCGCACGCGCGGCGTCAGACCGAACTTCTTCATCGCATCCGCCGAAGCCAGCAACAGTGCGCACGAGCCGTCGTTCACACCCGAAGCATTGCCCGCCGTTACCGTGCCCCCCGGTTTGACCACCGGCTTGAGTTTCGCAAGCGCATCGAGGGTCGTATCGGGCCGGGGATGCTCATCGGTGTCGAACTTCTTCGGATCCCCCTTACTATGCGAAATCGAAACCGGAATCAGCTCATCCGCGAAAAATGCCGCCGCATGGGCCTTCGCCCAACGCTGCTGCGTCCGCAGGGCGAAGGCATCCTGATCCTCGCGCGATACATGGAAATCCTCCGCGACGTTTTCGGCCGTTTCCGGCATGGAATCGATGCCATACCGGCTCTTCATCAGCGGATTCACGAAACGCCAACCGATTGTCGTGTCGAAAATTTCGGCCTTGCGGCTGAACGCGGCATCAGCTTTTCCCATCACGAAAGGCGCACGCGACATGCTTTCCACTCCCCCCGCAATCATCAGATCGGCCTCGCCCGACCGGATCGCCCGCGCCGCCGTCCCTACCGCATCCATGCTGGAACCGCACAGCCGGTTAATGGTGGATCCGGTCACCTCCTCCGGCAGCCCCGCCAGCAGCAACGCCATGCGCGCCACGTTCCGGTTGTCCTCCCCGGCCTGGTTGGCGCAACCGAAGACAACGTCATCGACGGCCTGCCAGTCGATTCCCGGGTTTCGCTCCATCAACGCCCGAATGGGAATCGCCGCCAGATCGTCCGCGCGAATGTTGGCTAAAGTTCCGCCATAGCGTCCAAAAGGCGTACGGATAGCGTCGCAGATAAAAGCGTCTGTCATAAGAACCGGAAGACCTATTCTCCCCCAAGCCGGCGGCCCACGCGTTGCGCAACAGCGCCGGCACTCCAACGTACGCGATCGGACGCGGATTCGTATACGCATTCTGTATAGCCGGCTCCACCGCCCGCTCCAGGCCGTCGGCCGGCACCCAATGGCCTCCGCCGTGACGCGCATCGCCTCCGGCGCCGCTCTGCTGTTGAATTCCACCGCATCCGGCAGGATCGCCACATGCGCTCGGAATCCCGACGCTCGCCGCCCAGAGCCTTCCACGCAGTGCGAAATGGCATTCATGCCGGAAGGCCCGGAGACTTAGGTGGCAGCGCCAAGGTCAGCGCAAGATCGTAGATGACGGTCTTCGGCAGCACTCTACGATCCCGGCCGGTCTTCTTGTTGCCGTCATCGGGCAGACCGCAAATGGACGTCATCTCGGAGCCCGCACAGGTGATCGGCATGGCGACGATCGGCAATCCGCTGTCGAGGGTGATCGGCAATCGGCATCAACACGCCGCGCCATTTCCCTTGCTGCGCGCGCGGCTTCGATGGGGACGTGCATCACCGAGGGGAAGAGGCGACCGCCAGATCGCCCAAATGCCGGCGGCTCCTTCAGCGTCGTTCACCTGCTCGGGCGTCGATAGTATGATCGCTCGATTTACGCGCAGCCGCTTGAGCGTTAAGCGTCGTGTTGCTGAAATCCGATTTGGACTGGGTTCGGCGGTCCCGAGCCTATTACCAGCGTCGGAACCTACTATGCGGCTGCATATTGGGGAGAGAGAGAAGAAATTCTGGAAATCGGCACTTGACATATTGAAATCTCAGGCGTAGTTTGTAGGTATCACTGAAGAAGGAGGTGGTCCAGAATAATGAGTTCAAGTAGTAGACCGCGCGAGGTGGCCGACTGTTGAGTCGACCGTTCTAAAGTTGCCGATTCCCGCTATCAGTGGTGGGATCATGTTCCTGTGGACCGGTCGCCTCGCTGCGTTGTTTTAAGCTGCGTGGTATCAGTAATACCTCAGGCAATAAGGCTGAGCCCCCCGTAAAGGGTCCAGTCAGGCACAAACCCCCGCGAGCCACGCTACGGCTCACGGGGGTTTGCCGTTTTTGTGGGGCTGGACACGGCACTGAATATCGGATTTCCCCGAGTTTCGTATTCGGACGTTTGCAGGTGTTTGGTAGGTCACCTGTTAACCAACGTCAACTAACCTGTCGGTGATAGTCTCGATGGCATGGCGATCAATCGAAAACCAGTCGACGTAGCGGTGATCGGGCTGGGCGCGGCGGGGGGAGTCGCCGTGTTGCCGCTGGCTCGGGCGGGCCTGAAGGTCGCGGGCATCGAGGCCGGCGGGTGGATGGACCCGCACAACTTCAGACCCGACGAAATCTACAACAATGTCCGTCGCCTGGTGACCTCGGTGCCCAAGGCCCAGCAGGAGATTCCCACGATTCGCAGCAGTCCCGGAGTTCCGGCGAGGCAAGCGCCCGTGCATCCGATGATGAACGCGATCGGCGGAACTTCGATCCATTATTGGGCGCAAAGTTGGCGGCTCAAGCCCTGGGATTTCAGGACGCGCTCGGAAACCATCAAGCGCTACGGGGCCAGCGCGGTTCCCGCCGGCTCGACGCTGGAAGACTGGCCCATCGATTACGACGAGCTCGAACCTTACTACGACAGCGTCGAATACGAGATCGGCGTCTCGGGCAAGGCAGGCAACATCCAGGGACGCCTCGATCCGGAAGGCAACGTCCACGAGGGCCCGCGCCGGCGCGATTATCCGATGCCTCCGTTGCGCGGCACGGAGTTCTCGGAGCTTATGGCCGACGCCGCGCGCAAGCTGGGCTGGAAGCCGTTTCGCGCGCCCGCCGCGATCAATTCGCAGCCGTATAAAGGCCGTCCCGGCTGCGCCTATCACGGATTCTGCGGCACCGGCGGCTGCCATATCGGCGCCAAGAACTCGACCGCCGTCACGACCATCCCGGAAGCGCAGAAAACCAAGAATCTGACCATCGTCGATTACGCGCAGGTAACGCGAATCGTGTCGGGAGCCGATGGGCGCGTCACCGGGGTCACCTACATCAAAGACAAGCAGGAATATTTTCAGCCTGCGAAGGTTGTTCTGCTCGCTTCCTACACCTACGAGAACTCACGGCTGCTCTTACTTTCCAAATCCAAAGCGTATCCGAAGGGCCTGTCGAATAACCGCGGGCAGGTGGGGAGGCACTACTTCGGCCATTGGGGTACGGGCGGCGGCGCGGCGGCGCTCTTTCCTTTCGATATCAATGTCTGGTACGGGCTTCCCGCTCAGGGGACCACGGTGGACGAATGGGCCGACGATAACTACGACCACAACGGGCTCGGCTTTATCGGCGGGACCAGTCTGCATATCCACACTGAAATGCATCCGATCGACGCCGCGAGTATGACGACTTTCGGGTTCGCGCCGGGATGGGGTTCGGGGTGGAAGACCTTTGTCCGCCAAAACGCCGCGCGATTTACTTCCGCCTATCTGCAGACCTCGACATTCCCCTACGAAGCCACTTTTCTCGATCTCGACGAGCAGGTTCGCGATCCTCTCGGCGATGCGGTCTGCCGGGTGACGACGAGCCCGAAGGAGAACGAGACACGGTCCGTTCAATATGCCCAGAAGAAGATGGAAGAGTGGTACCGGGCGGCAGGCGCGATCGAGGTGTTTATGGGGCCGCCGGTGGTACCGGGTTTAAGTACGCACGCTTTCGGTGGTACGCGCATGGGGGATAATCCGGCGACGAATGTGGTGGATCGCTGGGGATTTTCGCATGAGGCACCTAATCTGGGTGTTCTGGGCGCTTCGCTGATGGGGACCAGCGGCGCGCGCAATCCGACGCTGACGATTCAGGCGCTGGCATGGCGGACAGCCGAGCACCTGGCGAAAAACTGGAAGGCGATTTCCGGTTAGAGATATAGTGTATCTGTGAAACACCGCAGACTTTTGTTTATACCGTTGTGCTTTTCGGCCAGTGTTCTGGCGCAGGCTCCCGCGGGACCGCCGTCGCTGTTCTTCAGAGAGGAATGGAAGGCGCCAACCGATGTCGAGCATCCGGTCAGCCAGGAGTCGGTCGCCGGCGCGAACCTCGAACTCAAGCTCTATGGCGATGGCGTCGGAGGCATGAAGCCCGATCACGGTATCTGGATCGTCAAACACAACCCGCCTATGATCGAACCGGCTCACACGTGGAGCGGCATGTGCACGGCGAGCTGTGCCTTCGCGCTTCGGGATAAGGACAATTACGTCGACCTCACCGGGCTCGGCAAGATTCGCTTTGAATACAAAGTCGCCGGCTTTCACCAGCTTCGCCCCATCGTAAAGCTGGCGGATGGAACGTGGCTCGCGGGCGATCACGCTCAAGGCCTCAGCGCCGACTGGCACGATGCCGAAATCACGCTGGCCGATCTGCGCTGGCGCAAGATCGATATCAAGAAGGTGATCGAAGCGCCCGACGGCAAGTGGATCGAGCACCCGGATCTGAGCAAAGTCGATGAGATCGGCTTTACGGACCTGATGGCGGGCAGCGGCCATGGTCCGGGCGGGTGGTCGGACGTCGGCCGGATCGAAGTCTACGGCAAACCGGTCAAGCGCTAAAAGGCGTCTGACCCCTTTTTACTCCTCGGAAATGGCTGGTTTTATTCCAGCGCGAACACCCAAACGGCCCCGCCCTCCGGGACTTCCGGAAATTCGCCAGGAAAAGCCCGGTTGAGCGTCCCCTGCATCCCTCTCGAATCGCCGCCCCAGCCCGCATGCACGGCGATGTACTGTTTGCCGTCAATCAGGAACGTAGTCGGCGGCGCAAGGATGCCCGAGTTCGTGGGAAACTCCCAAAGCACCTTACCCGTCGACGCATCGAACGCGTGCATCTTCCGGTCCGCCGTCCCTCCGCTGAACACCACGCCGCCTCCGGTCACCAGCATCCCGCCCCAGTTCGGACTCTTCGCATAATCGTGCCGCCACACCTGCTTGCCGGTGTCGACGTTCCACGCCTGCACCTCGCCGAAGTGGTCTGCGCCCGGAACAATCGCGCCCGCCCCCATACGCGCGCCCGTGAAGCCCTGCCCGGCGACGTAGTCCACCATGTCGAGGCCGGTCGATTCGCCGCATATGTTGTTGTTGGCCGGAACGTAGATCATGCGCGTCTTCGGACTGAACGCAATCGGCGGCCAGTTCTTTCCGCCGTGCAATCCGGGGCAAAAGTCCGCGTGTTTATCCGTCCCCGGCTTATGCGCCGGATCCACATTGGGACGCCCCGTCTCGGGATCGAGGCTCTTATACACGTTCTGATAAACGAAAGGCTTGCCTTCGATGAATTTGATGCGCCCCCCCGTCGTCGAATCGCCGCGATCGAGGAACCACATGTAGCCGTCGCGCGCCACATCGATCAGCCCTTTGAAGGTGCGTCCGTTGCGCTGGAAATCGACCAGGATGGGCGGTGAGACTTCGTCCCAGTCCCAGGATTCGTTCGGATTGTACTGGAAGTGCCCTTTGATTTCACCGGTGGCCACGTCGATCGCAATCGTGGAGGCGACATAGAGATCGTCGCCCGGACGCTTGTCGCCTATCCAGGGTCCGCCGTTGCCGGTTCCCCAGTACGCCAGATTGGTAGCCGGGTCGTAGTTGCCGGTGACCCAAACCGAACCGCCCCCGGTCTTCCACTGGTCGCCGCCTTTGGGCCAGGTTTCGCTGCCCGCTTCGCCGGGAGCGGGTATGGTGTATCTGCGCCACTGCTCCTTGCCGGTCTCGGGGTCGAAAGCGGCCACGAAACCGCGAATGCCGAATTCACCGCCGGAAGCCCCCACCATCACTTTGCCGCCCGCGACCAGCGGGGCGAGCGAAATGTAGTAGGCGGACTTGTTATCGGCGACCGTCGTCGTCCAGACTTCTTTGCCCGTTTTCGCATCGAGCGCGACGAGAACCGCTTCACCGGCGGCGAAGTAAACTTTGTCTCCATAAAGAGCGACGCCGCGGCTGGTATCGTGCGCCACGATGGCTCCCGCCGGCCGAGGCCTGTGATAACGCCAAAGAAGGTTACCGGTGCGGACATCGAGGGCGATCACCTGGTTATTCGGCGTAGAGACGAACATGACGCCGTTGTTGACTATAGGCGCGGATTCGTGGACCTTGGCCTCTCCGGTGGAGAAAATCCATTTGGGTTTCAGGTTCTTGACGTTGGACGTCGTGATCTGGTCGAGAGGGCTATAACCCCAGCCGTCATAAGTGCGGCGAATGGACAGCCAGTTGCCGGCTTCAGGATTCTTGAGCCGTTCCGCTGTCACCGGCTGGTAATTCTTCAGCACGGCGGGCATGGGCGCGTCCGGCCCCGGCGGTTGCGGCTGGGACTGGGCAAAACTCGTGCCGGCCGCCAACGCGAGAGCGCAAAGACTTCTGATAGGGAGCATATTCAGGGTCATCATACATGATTGAGAGCCCCCAGGAGGGCCCCGCGAGGCGACCCGTCAGGAAGTCGGCTACTGGCAAACGATGCCAAAAAACCAGGGAAAACAGACAGCTGGCCGTACTACCACTACGTGTGGTTGTACCGGATTTGCGGGAGCGGTGAAAGTCCCGGAGCGCCTCGCCCCAGGCGGCGTTGAGGCGATAGGTGTCGCCCCTGCTGTCCCACGTGTCTCCGTTGACGATGCGATTGCCGTCACTCGACATCTTGCCCTCATCAACGGCAGTGTATAGCGGCAATCGGTCGTGCAGAGTGGCGGAATCGACGCCCGCATCACCACCGACGCGGGGGTGAAGCTCTCCATCACCATCGACGCATTGCGCCCGTCGTTCGATACACCATCGTAGTGTCCGTTGTTCCATGTCCAGGTCCAGCAAGTACTGCCGGGAGTTGAACAGGTGCGTATCGTGCCCGGAAGGCTTTGGGGAGTCTTTCCAATCGTCGCATTCCAATTGCCCGAGATACTGTTCCAGTGCCCCGGCCAGGACGCGGTAAACTCTCCTCCAATTCTGTCACCGTGGCGAGTCCCCTTGTAAACCGCCGTCAAGCCGGCGGCGGAGCCGGTCGAGTCCGCGCGGTGGATCACCACGGTATCGGCGTCGACGTTCTCCACGCTCAGGTTTGCAAATTCGCCCGACGGCCATTGGCCATTGCCTTGTTGCCAAGGAACGTCCAGGTCGCACATTTACTGCTCCCTTCATACTCGGTCATCGTGATGGGAACGGCGGCTTTCGACACTGACGGCGGTTGCGCCTGTTTCTGCGCCGGCTGCGTATTTTGCCCATATGCGGTAGTTGCCAGGCCGAGCGATACAAACGTCCACAGCGAACGCAACTGAGTCATTGTCATCTCCCCCTCCTTCGTGGCCGGTCCAGGACGACGTGGCCCTGTTTAGTATCGCGCAAAAGCAACCGGCAGGCTGCGATTTCGCGCGAGGCGGCGCCGCGCACAAGCTCGGCGTCAGCGCCGAAGCGCCGCCCCAAATTCAGGTGATTAACGGCCGTAGGCCGACCGGCGATAAGGCTTCGGCGGCGTACTCATCTTCTGGTCTTCCGGCGCCACGGCAAGCCGCGGACCTGGATATCGGATCAAATCCCACCCCGCGAAGTTCTTATTGCCGCCGTAATATGGGTCGCTGAACATGCCTTCGAGAGTCAAACGCCGTACGCGATTGAAGAACGCGCGCGCGTTGGGAAATCCTGCCGCAGTGCCGCTATCCATAGCCGCGAGTAATTCATCCCGCGTTTCCGGAGAAAGATCCGCAAACACCGCGTTGTGAGTGGACCGGGCGAGCGTGTCGACCCCCGCCAGGCCTTCCAGAAAGGCGCCCTTTTCCCCAGCCAGCGCTCCGCCGAGCGCGCGATCGATGTAGTTCCCCGCTCCGCATTCCACCGCGCCCGGACCGTTCTCGTCATTCGGCACCAGCCGGTCGATGAACGCTTCGAGCGTTTTCAGTTCGGCAGCCGACAGCGCGGTCAAGGGCGCCTGCGCGGCCGCCGTCAAAGCGGCCAGCGGAACGAACGTCGCCGACGCGATTACGGTTCGGCGCGTGACGTTGAAAGAGTTTTTTTCTTCACGCATGGGGATCTCCTCTCCAATGGGCGCGTCCCCTATTGTATTGCCTTTGTGGTATCAAAGAAGCGAAAGGAGTGTTCCACGTATGAACACAAAAAACAAACAAGGCGAAAGAAAGCAAAGACGAAGTACCAGACAGGAGAATGGGCCGAAGAAGCAGGATCGGAGTCCCAACATGCATCAGGGTCATGAGCAGGAGCACCCCGAGACGCGGCTGACCCGTTAAGCTTCATCCGCTCGCCAGACTGTCGAATAGAAACTCCCTCCCGCGGAAACGTGGGAGGGAGTTTTTACTTACAGATGGAGTTTTATAGAGGTGGTCCCGCCGAAGCGCCAAGCATAGCCCCTCTCACCAGCGGAATGGGCGGACCGCCGAACTGCAGGAACTGATCGTGGAAATCGTGCCACGCGTTCCGGCCGCCGCGTGACGCCGTCCAATCGTCGCGCAGTTTCCGGATCATCAGCTTTCCCATCGTGTAGTTCAGGTAAGCGGGATCGAAAGTGCCGCGCGCCGCCTGCTGGCTGGCGTTGCCGGCATCCTGAAACGCCGACTCGCGAAACATTTTTTCCGATTGCGCCACGGTCGTTTTCTCCGTATGCAGTCCGATAGCGGAAAGGAATCGCACATCGCGCAGCAGGGCTTCCGTAAGCTGCCCGATATGAATCTCCGGATCGCCGGCGCCTAATCCCGCGTCCCACATCATCTCCTCCGCGTAGTGAGCCCAGCCTTCCGCGTACGCATATCCCACAAAAATCTGCCCGAACTTCGAAGGTGACCGATTGGCATGCAGAAACTGCAGAAAATGTCCCGGCATGACTTCGTGCGCCGAGGTGAAAAGCAGCGTGGCTTTCCCAGGCAGGTAGGCCTTCTGCTCCGCGGCTGGCCATTTCGGATCGGGCGGCGATATGTAGTAGACGGACGGCAGGCCCTTCTCGTACGGGCCCGGAATATTGATATAGGCGAAGTTCCACCGGGTATAGGGAGGAGCTTCATCCACCAGTGCCTGCTCCGTCCCCGGAATCGTCACCAGATTGTGATCGGCCACAAAGGCCCGCAGTTCCTTCAACTGCTCGCGCGCCGCTTCCACCGGCGTCCCCTTCGGTTTGTCCGCCGCATCTTTCGCCACGCATTCCTCCATAGTCCTGCCGGGAGCGAACTGCGCGCAGGCCTCCTTCAAAGCCGCCAGGTTGCGGTCCAGATCGCTTTGTCCCAGCTGTTTCAGCTGGCCGACAGGCATGTCGACACGCTCGGTCGAATGCAGCATCTTTTGGAAGGTATCCGCGCCAAGCGCGAAATCGTCGTTGGCGGTGGCCCTCTGCGACTCGAACCAGGCATCGAGAGATTTCAACACCCGGACCGCCGCGGCATTCGCATCCGCAAAATTGTTCTGGATCTGGCGATCCTGCACGGATGCGAAGATTGTGGGAACGTCGTGTTCGAAATACGTCGCCATTCCGCCGAACGTGAGTCTGCCCTGATCCACATAGGTTCGCGGCATCGGCGTGCGCAGGTTCGTCTGGATCTGGCGCAGGGCCGTCGGCAGCGCCTTCTCATAATCGATGAACGCGCGCATACGCTGGTTGAGGGGCGCATACGGCCGTGTCAGGTAAACAGTGGGATCGACGGCATTGCTGTAATAATAGGGGTCCCGATAAGGCCATTGCGCCGTTTCCAGCCAGAACAAGTCCGAGTCGATTGCGGCAATCACGTAGTCGCGCTCGAACTGTTGGCGCTCGCTGAGGCCGTTGGCATAAGCGGACGCGCGATCGCGCTGGGAATGCAGTCGCGCGATTTCCTGATCGATCGCAGTCTTGCCGAAGTCCGGCAATTTGCCGTCGAATTCATGCCGTCCCTGCACTACGGCAACATCGGGATGGATTTCAAAGTAAGCGTCGAGATAATCGGCAACGAACTTGTCCCAATCCGTCGATCCCGCCGCTGGCGTCGACACCTTGTGGCAGCCGGTCAACAGCAGCAAAAAAGCAACCACATAAAAAGGCGTCTGACCCCTTTTTATTCCCGGCCTGACAAAAGGTAATATTCCCACAGGCATATGATAGCCTTCTTCCATTGGCCCGGACCCGTTTTCGCTACTTCGAACTCATCGTCCTGATGGGCGTTCTGCAGGCCTTCGCGCCGCTTTCCATCGACATGTACCTGCCGTCGATGCCGCTGCTCGAAAAGGTCTTCAGCGCAACCACGGCCCAGATACAGATCACGCTCGTGACCTTCCTCCTTGGATTTGCCCTCGGCCAGGCGATCTACGGGCCGCTCACCGACCGCTTCGGCAGAAAGCCGCCGCTCTACTTCAGCCTGGCGCTGTTCGTGTTTTCCTCGGCCGCCTGCGCCCTTTCAACCTCCGTCAACGCGTTGTCTATGTTCCGGTTGCTGCAGGCCATCGGCGCCTGCGGCGGCGCTGTGGTCTCGCGCGCCATGGTTCGCGACTTGTTTCCGCCCGTCGATCTGCGCCGCATCTTTTCCATGCTCGTGCTGGTGCTCGGCGTATCTCCGCTCGTCGCGCCTTTCATCGGCGGATATCTGCTGGTGTGGTTCGGCTGGAAGTCGATTTTCGTCACCCAGGCCTCGCTCGGCGCGGCAATGCTCGTGGCCATGCATTTCCGCCTGGCCGAATCTCTTGCGCCCGAGAACGTGCGTCCGCTCCATATGGACCACGTCGTCGGGACCTATTTGCACCTCCTGCGGGACCGCACCTTTCTCGGCGCATCCCTCGTTTGCGGATTCAGCTCCGCCGGAATGTTCGCCTATATCGCCAGCGCGCCCTTCGTCTTCATCAATCTGTACAAATTGCCTCCGCAGCAGTTTGGCTGGCTGTTCGGGTTCATCGCCGCCGGCCTGATCGGGGCCTCCCAGGTGAATGGGCGCATGTCGCACAAAATCGCTTTATGGCGGGTCCTGCGCGTGGCGAACCTGGTTCAATTGGGCTCGGGATTCGCCGTGCTTGCGACCGCGGCCACCGGCTTCGGCGGCATGATCGGTATTTTCGCGCCCGTGTTTGTCTATATGTGTGCGACGGGATTCGTCTTCCCGAACGGAAGCGCCATCGCGATGATGCGGCACGGCAACATGGCGGGCACGGCCTCGGCGCTGCTGGGCACGAATCAATTCGTGATCGCCGCGGGTACCACGATCGTGCTCGGTATGATCGATAACTCATCCGCGATGCCGATGGCGATCGTGATCGCGGCGTGCGGAGTCGCGGCCACGGTGCTCAACTTCTTGACACTGGGTTCGAAGCTCGATGTGGCTCCGCCCGCGCTGGTTGAAACCCACGGCTGACGGCCATCGCCGGCCGGTTCCGCGCCCGCCCAAAACTGAAACCAAATTGACACCTTTCGACCGCCCGTGTCCTGCTAATCTTTAAAATCCGTCGCCCCGGAAAGATTGCATGCTCAAAAGCCGCGGGAGAGAAACGTTCGCCATGTGGGTCATTTTCGTTCTGGCTGCGTCGCTTCGTGCGCAGGGCCCGTCGCCTGCCGATCCGGATACCCCGGACTCCAGCCAATCGGGAACCGGCACGGAAACGAGTTCCGAGCGATGGAACCTCTACTACCAGGCGACATCGATCGGCGACTACCATGGCAAATTTAAGTCGCCTTATGAAGACGCAACGAGCCTTAAGAACTACCCCGAGCGCGATGTCTCGCTGACGACAACACTGTTTTTCACCTGGCGGCTGGAGCAGGATACGTTTCTGATTTTCGATCCCGAGATCGCGGGCGGAAAAGGATTCAGCGGCGTGAACGGCATCGCCAATCAGCCGAACGGCGAAATTCCGCGCGTCGCCACCGCCACTCCCAAGCCTTACATAGCCCGGCTGCTCATTCAGCACGATTTCGGGTTCGGCTCGGCCAGGGAACATCAGGAGAGCGACGAAAACCAGCTCGCCGGCGATCGTCCCGTGAACCGTTATTCGATTTATGCCGGCCGATTTACCGTGACCGACTATTTCGACAACAACAATTACACGCACGATCCGCGCATGCAGTTCATGGCCTGGGGCGTGATGTACAACGGCGCCTGGGATTATCCGGCCGATACGCGCGGCTACACCTGGGGGATCGTGCAGGAAGCCAACACGCGGAATTGGTCGTTTCGCTATGGAATCGTCGCCGAACCAAAAGTGGCCAACGGCCAGCAGATCGACCGGCGGCTCTTGCGCGATCACGGCCAGGTATGGGAAGCGGAACGGCGGTACTCGTGGCGCAATCGAGCGGGTGCGATTCGTGTATCGGCATACGACAATCGCGAGCAGGGCGGGAACTACGCGCAAGCCATCGCCCTCGCGAAACAAACCGGGACCACGCCCAACATCAACCTTACGGATCGTGTCGGCACGTTGAAATACGGCACGGGCGTCAGTTTCGACCAGGCAATTACAAACGATCTCGGGATGTTCATCCGCCTCGGATGGAACGACGGCAAAACCCAAACCTTCGCGTTCACGGCCATCGACCGCCTGGCCACGGGCGGAGTCTCTCTCAAAGGCACACACTGGAAGAGAAAGGGCGATGTGGTCGCAACTTCGTTTACCGCCGGCGGACTGTCCGCCGTGCACCGCGAATATCTGGCGGCCGGCGGAACGGATTTTCTGATCGGAGACGGAGCGCTGAACTACGCGCCGGAGTATGTTTGGGAGAGTTTTTATCAGGCTCGCCTGACGCCCGGCTTCTTCGCGGCTCTTGACGTGCAGCGCGATACGGATCCCGCCTACAATCGGGACCGCGGCCCCGTCATGATCTACAGCCTCCGTCTGCACATCGCTTTGGGCCTCAAGCCATGGCAGCCATAAACCGGATCTATTGCCTGGCCCTCGCTTGTCTGGCAGCACTGCCCGCGGGAGCCTGGCAGACGAAACCGGGCAAGGTCGACAGGCTCTACGTGGAAGCCTTCGTCACTAAGTCGCCGACTGACACGTTTCAGAAAGACGTGACCGCGGAACTGCGTAAAATCGGCTCGATATCGCTCGCGCCGGATGAAGCCGGCGCCGACCTGATAATAGGAGGCGGCGGCGAAATCTGGGTCAAAGGCTATCGTCCTTTCACTCACCGATCGGAGATGCGGCTGCCGACCAACGGAACGCCTGTCTACGGTGGATATGTCGCTGTCGAGCTCAAGAACAAGCAGGGGGTAACGCTCTGGTCGGACCTGGTTACCCCCAGGCCTTCTTCCGGGAACGCTGCCAAAGATCTCGCGAAGCTCATCGCGAAACACCTGGCACACGCCCTGGAAATGGGGCAAACCCTGCCCTTAACGGGGCCCCTGCCGCTGCCCATGGTCGTTCTCAGAGGCGCGGGCGCAACATTTCCCTATCCGGTCTATTCCAAGTGGTTCACCAACTACCGGCGCGAAAACATGGAGGTGGAAATAAAATACGACCCGGACGGTTCGGAGGCGGGCGTGCGCAGGCTTCTGGCAGGCGATGTGGACTTTGGCGCTTCGGACAGCCGCGAGGCCATTCACGATATAGCGCCCGCCGACGAAAGCAAGTACGTTCTGCTGCCTTCGGTGGTGGGCGCGGTCGTTCCTGTTGTGAATCTGCCGGGACTCCCCAACGACATTTCCTTCACCTCGGATGCGCTGGCCGGAATTTTCCTGGGCAGGATCAAAAAATGGAACGATCCGGTTCTGAAAAAAATCAACCCAGGCGTTGCCCTTCCGAATCTGGACATCACCGTGATACATCGTGCGGACGGAAGCGGCACAAGCTATGCATGGACCGACTACCTTTCGAGGACCAGCCAGGACTGGAAAAACGCGGTGGGCGCCGGCCTTTCCCCCAAATGGCCCATCGGCCGAGGGGCCGCCGGGAACGACGGCGTTGCAAAACTTGTCAAGGAACTGGGTGGCTCGATCGGCTATGTGGAGTACATCTACGCGCTCGAGAACCACGTGAACTACGGAAAGGTTCGCAATCGCAACGGGGAATTCGTTGAAGCAAGTCTGGAGAGCATCGCGGCGGCCGTGAGCCACGCCGCGCGGAATCGGGACGACCTCAATATGTCGATTGTGGATGCGCCCGGTACGGGATCGTATCCGATCGCCACGTTCACATGGCTCATCGTGCCGGCTCACGTCCCCGATAACGCCAAGCGGACTGCGCTCGCCTCATTTCTGCGATGGACGCTTGGCCCCGGTCAACGGCAGGCTGCGGCCCTCGGTTATCTCGCGCTGCCGAAAGAGATTGTGGGAATGGAAGCGGACGCGATCGCGACGATCCATTGAAGCAACCGCGTGGACACGCGACGATATTCGCGTCGGTTTTCGCTCGAAGAACTCGCCGGAGTCACGCCAATGGGTAATGCAGCGAATCCATCAGCCACTCGCGATTCGCCCGCACCGCCCCGCGCAGCGTCTCGACGAGCCTTTCGCGATTCTCATACAACCGGTACGGCTCGCGCTTCCCGTGCTTTTCCATCAGCGCTTTCACGAGGAACGGCATCATCATCGAGTAATCCCCGGGCAGGCTCTCGGTCGACTGCTGGTAGGTTTCCTTATCCACCTTGCCCCAGGTAACCGCCTCGGCCGGCGGACACGAAGAAAGCGAGCCGTCGGTAACCGGGGCCGTCGTGATCTGCACATCGAATTCGTAACCGCGCACGTCCGGCAGGCCGAGCACTTGTCCCAGCGCGGGCTCCGGCTGCAGGTTGTAATTCTTCGGCACGCCGCCGCCCAGGATCAGGGTCGCAATCGTTTTCGCCTTGCTCTCGAACAATCCCCAGTGATGATAAGCGCAGGCCTCGAAAACCTCCGCGTGCAGGTCCAGATCGAAAGCGTAATCCGGAATCAGGCCAGCCTGTTTCATCGCCCACAGCTTCATGGAATTGAGGAACACGCTGCCATCCGCGGGCGCGCCGACAAAAATCGGAATCCCCAGCCGGTTGCACGTCGAGAGCAGGCCCGGCTGGACCCGATTGCGATGCTCCTGCTGCCCGTAGTAAGCGCCCAGCCGGTATCTAAGCTCCGTGCCGGTCATCTTCTTCTGGAATTCCGGGCGCGCCAGAACCGCAGTCAGAAACTTGTCCTGGTCGAGAAGCACCGCTTCGTCGAAACCCATATCCGTAACGCGGATCACGCCTTCGTCGCGCAGTTTCCCGTCGTCGCCGAAGATGGGAACTTCGTAAATGGGATCATCCGTGTGTTCGTTGAGACTTCGATGGCCGTCGTGATAGCAGACGGCATCGGTGGTGCTCAAGTACGCCACCCAACCGGTTTCGAGAAGCGGGATCAGCCACGCCTGATGCTGTCCCGAGACGGTCACCGGTCCGGCAATCGACATTGTGAGCGGGCACTGCAGCGCGATCGCGCGATCCAGAATGCTGTAGACCCGCCGCAGGATCGCGCCGCCAAACGCAGGCAGGCAGTGCTCAAAAATTTCGTGGACGGACTGGCACTCGTCGATGCGGCGCACCCGCACCGCCTTCCGATGGTCGTGATGCATCAGTACGATTCTCGCATCGCCGAGAAATTACTGAATGCGGAAGTCCCAGACCTGAACGTTGGCCTTGCCTTCGGTGTACTCGACAATCGCGTACTCGCCCTGCGGCAGCGGATCCTGCGGCCAGATCTTGTAGAGCCCGTTGTCGGAGAGTTGCCTGGTGAACGTCGGGATCGTGTTGCGCGTTTCCTCCATCTCCTTGACCACGGGAAGAATAGAGATTTGCTCCACGTTTCTGAGGCCTTTCACCGGCATCAGTTTCACCAGACCGAAGCTCTCGAATTCGGAAAGCTGCAGAAAGAACTCCGGACTGCTTTCCTTCACGATGTTCTTCGAATGGTCGCCTGGAATGTCGAGCGTCGATTTACCCGGAAGCACCGGCACGAGGGTCTTCAGAACATTCCGCCCCTTCGAATTATGGACGGTGGATTCGGCGGCGTCGAATACGCGAAGCTGATTGTCCTCCAGCCGGTAAACGCCGGGATCGCGCGGGATTTTCAGAATCTCCTGCCGGCTTTCGCGCGCCGCCGCCTCTTCATCCGCGAACTCCTGCGCTTCTTTTGCCTGCGCATCCTGGCTTGCCGAGGTCTCGGCATTGGTTCGCTTCAGGTCCACCAGCTCGGTTGGTATTTCTTCCCAATCGCTGCGCTCCACGCTGTAAAACCTCACGCGGTCGCCATCCACCTTGTATTCGCGAACGAGTTGAAACCCGCCGTCTTTGAGATACAGCTTCAGATTCGCCGCACTCGCAGTGAAAACGAATACAAACAGAAGCAACAGCAGCTTGCGCATAACCGGTTCTTACTTGAGTCTATGCCTATAATGGGTGCGCATGAAACTCCGCAAGCTGGGCAGGACGAACTTCGAGATCAGTGAGATTGGCTACGGTGCCTGGGGCATCGGCGGCACCATGTGGATTGGCGCGTCCGATAAGGCGTCGCTCGCGGCGCTGACCCGCGCCATCGAATTGGGAATGAATTTCATCGATACCGCGCTGGTATACGGCGACGGACACAGCGAAGAGCTGGTCGGCAGAGTGGCCGGCGATGCGTCGCACAAGATTTATGTCGCCACCAAGGTTCCGCCGAAGAACCGGCTTTGGCCGGCGCCGCCAGGCGTCGGCATCGAAGAGGCGTTTCCCCGCGACTACATCGTTCGCTCGACCGAAGATAGCCTGAAAAATCTCCGCCTCGATGTCATCGACCTGCAGCAGCTCCATGTTTGGAATCCCGAGTGGACCGATCGGGATGAATGGCGGCGTGCATTCGAAGACCTGAAGACGCAGGGCAAGGTGCGGGCATTCGGGGTTTCGATCAACAATCACGAGCCCGATTCGGCGCTCGGCATCATTGAGACCGGGTTAATCGACGCCGTCCAGGTGATTTACAACATCTTCGATCAGTCGCCGGAGCGGAATCTGTTTCCCGCGTGCGTCAAGCACCATATCGGCGTTCTGGCACGTGTGCCTCTGGATGAGGGAGCACTTGCCGGCCGCATTACCGAAGACACCGTTTTCCCGGAGGGCGATTTCCGCAACTTCTATTTCCGCGGCGACAGGAAGAAACAGGTGGTCGAGCGCGTGGCCGCCATCCTTGGCGACCTTGATCTGGAAGATGCGAGCCATCTGCCGGAAGTCGCGATCCGATTCTGTTTATCGAATCCCGCGGTATCGACCGTTATTCCGGGGATGCGGTCGATCGGCAGCGTGGAGGGGAACGTGATGGCGTCCGGGCAGGGACCGCTGCCGGCCAGCGCGCTGGAGGTTCTGCGCGGCCACGCCTGGGACCGCGATTTCTACAAATAAGTCATCGTTCTTAGCGCTGGCACTTCGGACAAAAATGCGTCCCGCGCTGCACGAGCACAATCCTCCTGATCGGCGCCCCGCACTTCGTACAAGGTTTCCCCGTCCGCTGGTAAACACGATGTGCCGTTTGAAAACTACCCTTCCGCCCGTCCGCATCGACATAATTCGAGACTGACGATCCGCGGCTCTCGATAGCTTCCGCGAGCACTTCGCGCATGGCCGTGTAAATCCGCCCAACGCGTTCTTTCGTCAATGATGCGGCGGAGCGCTTCGGATGCACCCCCGCCCGAAAGAGCGCTTCATCGGCATAGATATTCCCCATGCCGCGCACGACAGCCTGATTCAGCAGCACGGCCTTGACCGCGGACCTGCGGGCCCTCAGCCGCGCTGTGAAATCCGCCAAACTAACCTCGAGCGGTTCCGGTCCCAGAGCGGCGACGCGGTCGGGTAACTCAACGCCATACTCAATGCGCCCGAACTGCCGCTGATCGTCGTAATGCAGGACGCCGCGATCGAGAGTGAAGACGGCGTGGGTAAATTTGGTAGGTTCCGCGTTGACAAGCAGCTTCCCCGTCATGCCGAGATGAATCACGAGGTACCCGCGATCGAGCCGGATAGCGATAAACTTGCCGTGGCGCTCGATCGATTGTATCCGACGGCCCGCCAGCGCCTTCGTGGTCGCATTTGGCGATCCGCGCAGCACGCGCAGCTGAAGGAACTCCGCGTTGAGAATGCGCCGTCCTACAATGGCGGGCCGCAGCGTCCGCACCACAGTTTCGACTTCAGGCAGCTCAGGCATTCGATTCCGGCAGGTCCACCAGAATCTCGCCTGCCTCGACGCGCACTGGATACGTGGGAATCCGCAGGCTGTCGCTGAACAGGCACGCGCCGGTACCGGAATCGAATTCGTACGCGTGCCAGGGACAGGTCACGGTGGACCCATCGAGCGTCCCCTGTCCAAGCGGGCCGCCGTGATGCGGGCAAACGCCGGAAATCGCGCGAATTTCGCCGGCAACGTTACAGAGAGCGTACGGATTATCGCCCTGAACGACCTCGATCAGCGCGCCTTCCGGCAATTCGTCGAGAGACGCAAGTTTGGTGTAAGCCATCGTGGGTTTGATTTTCCAGTGTAAGTCAGAGAGTGCGTCCCCGCGTACTCAAGTCGCGAGCTCGGTTGGGTCGGCTGGACGGTCCGTAAGCGCTCGCTCTATCGCGGTCTTCAGCGGCGGCAGATCGTCGGTCACCGTCTTCCAAATAGTCTCCAGTTCAACGCGATCGTACTGATGGCGGAGCCAGTTTCCCATGCCCCGGACAGACTTCGCAGGAGCGAGGTCCACCGGCATGTCAAGGATGTCGGCGAGTCGATTTTCCAGCGCCACCATGTCCAGCAGAGAGAACTTCCGTGCCGCGTCAAACTCCGCCATCAGATCGACATCCGATTTCGGAGAATCGTCGCCACGCGCCTTAGAGCCGAATAGGGAGAGGTGTTCGATGCCGGCGCTTTTGAGCTCCGCTTCGTGTTCGCGAAGTTTAGCGATTACCCGATCTTTATCCATCGCGCGGTCCGTGTTGGCTCCTGTATTCAGGATACGTCGAACACGGTGGGAAAGCTGCCAATGCGAAAATAGTTCAGCAGTGGACTTTCTCTCGGGTCTCAATCCCCAACAACGTGAAGCTGTCGAAACCACCGAAGGCCCGGTTCTTATCCTGGCCGGCGCGGGCAGCGGCAAAACGCGTGTCATCACGCACCGGATTTCACACCTGATCAGCGCAAAGCATGTGCCGCCAACCGCTGTCCTCGCGGTCACGTTCACGAACAAAGCGGCCGGCGAGATGCGCGCGCGCGTGGCTTCGCTACTCGAAGAAATGAACCTCGAACGGCCGCCGCGGATCTCCACGTTCCACTCATTCTGCGTCCGCCTGCTCAGGCAGGATGGAGACGCCCTCGCGGCCATTCGCCCTGGCTTCACCCGCTCATTTTCCATCTACGACGACGAAGATCAGCTCTCGATCGTCAAGGCCGCATACAAGCGCATGGGGCTGGACGAAAAAGCCATGCCGTATCGCGCCACGCTCTCGCAAATCGGCCATGCCAAAAGCCAGAAGAAGACTCCGCAGGAGATGTACAGCGAGTCCGCCGATCCGCGCGTAACCAAAATTGCCGCGGTTTACGACGAATACGAGAAAGCTCTCCACCAGGCCAACGCGCTCGATTTCGACGACCTGCTGCTCGAAAGCGTCCGTCTGCTCTTCCACGATCGGGATGTGCGCGACGCCTGGAATCGACGCCTCAGCCACATCATGATCGACGAATATCAGGACACCAATCGCAGCCAGTATGAGCTCATGCGGCTGCTCTCGCAAACGCACGATAACGTCTGCGTGGTGGGCGATGAAGATCAATCGATCTACAGCTGGCGCGGCGCCGATATCCGCAATATTCTCGACTTCGAAAAAGATTATCCGGGAGCGAAGATCATTCGGCTCGAGCAGAACTATCGCTCGACGAAGAATATTCTCGAAGCCGCCAGCCAGGTCGTATCGAACAACAAGGAACGCAAGGGCAAATGGCTCTGGACGGATGCGGACGAAGGCGACATGCTCAGCATCTACATCGCCCGTGACGCCGAGAACGAAGCGCTCTTCATCGCCGATTCGATCAACAAGATCCTCAAGCAGTATCCGGACCGCCGCGTGGCGGTTTTGTACCGCACCAATTCCCAGTCGCGTCAGATGGAAGAAGCGCTGCGCCGCTACAACCGAAAGTACAACGTCGTGGGCGGGATCAGCTACTACCAGCGCGCGGAAGTCAAGGACATCATCGCCTATCTGAAGCTCGCGCAGTCGCAGACGGATTCCATCAGCCTGCAGCGGATCGTCAACGTTCCCGCGCGCGGCATCGGGCGCACAACCGTCGAGCAGGCGGAAAAATTCGCCGCCGAAAACGGCCTCGGCTTGTGGGACGCGATCGCGCGCATGCTGGAGGAAAACCAGTTCGGCACGCGCGCGCATGCGGCCATGGCGGCTTTCCGCAACATGATCCAGGAGTTGGCGGAGGCAGTCGAGTCGATGCCGCTCAACGAAGCGCTCGCGTTTATCGAAGACCGCACCGGCTACCGGAAAATGCTGGAACAGGAAAATACACCGGAGTCGGAAGCAAGAATCGAGAACCTGAACGAACTGATGAACGCGGCGGCCGAAGCCGTGGAACGCGGCGAATCCGTACGCGATTTTCTGGATCACGCGGCGCTGGTCGCACAGGCGGATGCCATCGATGAAGCTTCGCAGATCACCCTGATGACCATCCACAACGCCAAGGGGCTCGAATTCCCCGTCGTGTTCATGGCGGGAATGGAGGACGGGCTGTTCCCGCACAGCCGCTCCCTGCTGAGCGAAGCGGCAATGGAAGAGGAGCGGCGGCTCTGCTATGTGGGAATGACGAGAGCTGAGAAGCGGCTCGTCCTGAGTTGGGCGAAATACCGGCGCCGGTTTGGCGGCGGAGAGCAGGAGCGCACCATCGCGTCGCGCTTCCTGCGCGAGATCCCGTCGAACCTGGTCATCAGCCTGGGTGTGGACGAGAGCAGGGACGAAGATGAAGGCCCGCAGGTGGATCTGACGGCCGAGCGGTGGCAGGTCCGGCAGGACTCGCGGAAGAATCTGTACACGGGCAAAACTTACAACTCAGTGGAGAACGTGGCGCAGTTTTTCAAGGAACGCGGAGTAAACGTTCCCGTACGCCCGCCCGCGCAGAGCGGCCTGTTTGGAGACGTGCCTGCCGCCCGGCCAGCCAGTCCGGTGATCGCGCCGCTGCCGAAAGCGCCCCCACCTCCAAAGCAACCCGCACGAACAGGTACAGTAGTAGAGCATCCCAAATATGGCAAGGGGACCATCGTGCGCCGCGAGGGCGAGGGCGACGATGCGAAGATCACCGTCATTTTCCAGCACCACGGGATGAAAAAACTGATCGAGAAATACGCCGGACTAACGAAAGCCTGATCACATAAGATGAATACGAAGACCATCGAGAAACCCGAAGAGCGTAAGAAGTTGAAGCGTGCGGCGCGCAAGAAGGCGGCCCCGAAGGCCAAGCGTGCCGCGGGCGTGGCGCGCGGCTCCGAAAAAAAGAAGATCCGACGAGTAACGCAGGGCCAGCGGAAGCGCTGATGTGGGTAACCTTCTACGGACCCGTAGTATCGATGCGCTGATCGCCGCCTCCGAAGAGCCCGAGAGGCGGCTGCGCAAATCGCTGGGTCCGTGGAGCCTGACCGCGCTCGGAATCGGAGCTGTCATCGGCTCGGGCATTTTCACGCTGACGGGTACGGCGGCCGCGGGGAAGGTCGACAAGATCGAATCCGTCTTTCACGCGACGGTTCTCGATCTCGCGCTGAATGGCCGCCACGCCGTTTCCATGATGGGCCGGCCGGGCGCGGGACCGGCGATCACGCTCTCCTTCGTTCTCGTCGCCATCGCCTGCCTGTTCGCCGGCCTGTGCTACGCGGAGCTCGCTTCCATGATTCCGGTCGCGGGAAGCGCGTACACCTACGCCTACGCGATCCTGGGCGAGGTCTTCGCATGGATCATCGGCTGGGACCTGATCCTCGAATACGCCGTGTCGAACATGTCGGTCGCGGTAGGGTTCTCGGCTTATCTGCAGGATCTGGGGGATAACCTCTTCGGCTTCCATTTGCCTGCAGCGCTCGCGTTTCCCGTCTTCCCTGCGCCCGGCCAGCCGAGCGGCATATTCAACGTTCCGGCGCTCGTGATCACCCTCCTCGTCACGTGGGTACTCGTGATCGGCGTTCGCGAAGGCGCGCGCGCCAACACCGTCATGGTCGGAATCAAAATTGCCGCGATCGCCATCTTCTGCCTCGGCGCCGCGAATGCCATTCACGTGGAAAACTGGAAGCCGTTCGCGCCGCACGGATTTCCGGGGATTCTGACCGGCGCGTCGATCGTCTTCTTCACCTATATCGGCTTCGATTCGATTTCAACAGCCGCCGAAGAATGCCGGAAGCCGCAACGCGATCTGCCCTTCGGTATCATCGCCACGCTGATCGTCTGCACGATCCTCTACGGCTCCGTGGCACTTGTGCTCACCGGTATCGCTCACTACCAGACACTCAACACGGACTCGCCCGTGGCGGACGCCCTCAAGGCTCTCGGCTACAACCGGCTGCGCCTGGTGGTTACGTTCGGCGCGCTCATCGGAATGATTTCCTCCCTGCTGGTCTATCAATTCGGGCAGGCGAGAATCTGGTTCGCCATGTCGCGCGATGGTTTGCTGCCGCGCCTTTTTTCGAGAGTGCACAAGGCCTACCAGACGCCGCACATCAGCACCTGGATCGCGGGCTTCGTAGTCGGAATTCCGGCCGGCATCTGGGATATCGACACGTTTGCCGAGCTCTCTAACATCGGCACTCTGTTCGCGTTCATCGTAGTCTCGGCGGGAGTGATCGTGCTCCGGAGAACGCAGCCCGATCGTCCGCGCAGCTTCCGCACGCCATTAGTTCCGCTGGTGCCGATATTATCGATCGCGTGTTGCGTGCTGCTGATGGCGGGACTCCCGCTGTTGACGTGGATCCGGTTCTTCGTCTGGCTGGCGATCGGGCTGGCGATCTACTTCCTGTTCGGACGCCGTCACAGCGTACTCGAGGCCGAATCCGCCCACTGATTGCCCAACATCAAGTGGGGCACCAGTGTCGGCACTGGTGTTCAAGCCGCCGGTTTCTGATTGGGCAGCACCACAATTTCCGTCCGCGCAAAAGCAAACTTCCGCCCCGTCTCATCCACAATATTGACCTGACAGGTATAGCGTCCCGTAGCCAATTGGGCTAACGCGGCCTGAAGCTTGACAGGCAAAGTCTGAGCCCGCTTGAGCGCAAACGAATCCAATCGCACAGGCTGAGATTCAAAGCTCTTGGTCTTGCCCCGATAGAACGAAAGTGTAGCGGCCACGCTCGGTTTATTCTGCTCCGTATCCACCCCAGGATCGTAGACCTCGAGATAAACATACAAATTCTGGTCCTTGCGGAACACATGCGTAATACTCGGAATCAGCTTCTGCCCTTCCTGCACCAGCGGGTCCGATTCCGTCAGCTTCTTCTTGTTGTCCGCCGACGCCAGAGAATCGTTCAGCGCTTGCCGCTGATTGCTCCAGACCACCGAACTGGTCTTCAATCCCGTCTGATTCGGCGCCAGGTCGGGGATGGTGAATTTGGTTTCGTAGGTACCCATCTTGCCGGTCTCGTTTTCGCGCGCCAGAAACTTGAACTTATAATTGCCCGGCGGCAGTGTGAACCCGGTATCGTAGGCAATCGGCGAGGAGCTGAGCTGCGCGGCCGTTTTTTCACTCAGCTTGATCCTGATGCCGTCGCGCACGGCGGCCACCATCTTGTCGTGTTCGTCGCGCACCTGGCCGATGAAATCGAACTCCGTCTGCGCATTGCCCTTGCTCTTGGCCAGCGCGATCTCGGCGCCGGGGATCTTCACCGAAAACGGCACGAAATAGCGATCCCGCGCCAGCCGGAAATAATCCAGCTCGCCGGTCAGTGAGAGTTCGGTCAAAGGATCGCCCAGCATCAACGCCTGCGACAGCTGATCTTCTTTATCCGTGTTGGTGAACTTCTTGAACTCCTTCTCGCCGAAATACCCGCCGCGATAATCGATCTTCGCCTGGATATCTTTGCTGAGCTTCACCTCCACGCGCCGGTATTTCCCGTCCATCTTAATATTGGTGCTGTAGTAGCCAATGATGTAGTAGCTGCTGATATCGTCGCGCGCCTTCTCCATGCCGAGCGCCAGATCGTTATCGTCGACAAAAAGCTTTCCACCAGTGTCGTAAGCAAGCGTGGAGAGCGTTTCCTGCGAATCGTTGAAGCTGTCGCGCTGGCTTTGCATCTGAGCTCCGGTCAATGCGCTGGTGCCGCGCGAGGCCGCCGCGCCGGCATCGCCCGCCGGCGCCGACGCCACCAGACCGCGCGCGTCGATCGGATAGACATTGACATTCGATCGCTTCGCCGCATTCACGGTCTTTTCCAGCGACGCCTGGTTATCGAAACCCGACTTCGAAATGCCGCTGGAAAAATAGAGCAGCGCTTTTTTCTCCGGAAACGCGGCCAGCATCTTGGCCGCCGTTTCCAGCGTGGCAAGTTGTTTATCCGTGTTGAAGATATTGAATTCCGTTTCATCGGCATTGAACGCCGTGCCTGTATCTTCGCCCGTAGTGCTGTCGCCGCCGTTGCCCGCCACTCCCGCCAGTTCGCTCGCCGCGCCGATCTGGAAGCTCTTCACCACTTCTTCCAGGCGGTCCTTATCGGTCGTAAAGTCCTGCACGATTTTGATCGGCCCCGTGCCGGCATACAGGATGGCCACCACATCGGCCGGCTTCATCTGTTCGCGAATGAACTTCAGCGCGGCCTCCTGGATGCGATTCTGTTCCGGAATCTGCATGGTGCTGTAATCGAACAGCATCGCGACCAGCCGCCGGTCCTGATAGCGGATGATAGGCGCCGCGGTGGCAGTGGTAGGGCCGGCCGTCACCTTCTTGGGTGCGGCCGGTGCTTGCTCAACCGGCTTACCAGCCGGTACGGCAGGCAGCAGAGTATCGCCCTCCAGCTTCTGGAACTCGAAAACGGAAATCGTCTGCGGCTTGCCGTCTTCGAACAGCGTGAAATCGCTCTTCTTCAGATCGGGAACCACCTTCCCCGCCTTATCCCGAACCGTCGCATCGATGATCACCAGGTTGGCATTAGCCGTGAAAGTAGTATCCTGCGCCTCAACACGGGCAAACAGCAATAACAAACCCACTTGTAAGGTGGCCATTCGTGGCCGCAGCCGCCTTTCAGGCGGCCCGACCCTCAATAAATTCTTCGTCAAAACCTGAACCTCACTGTAGCCGTCACCGACCGCATCGCCCCGGCGTTCACCGGCAGCCCATACTGAATCGACCCGACCGTAGTATTGATCGACGCAATATTGACGTGATTAATCGGATTCGTACTGTCGATCCGGAACTCGATGCGCCGTTTGTCGTCGATCCGGAACGACCTGAAAAACGAAGCCGTCAAAGTGAATTGCGGAATCCCCGGAATCGTGTCCCGCCCCGCATCGCCAAATGTCCCGGGCGCGGGCACCGTGAACGCCAGCGGATTAAAGAACCCCGAACCGGTCGTAACAGGCAACCCGGTCGCTTCCGCGCGCGCACTCCCCGTATAGCCGGTGCCCGACGAGTCGCCATTGATCGTAGCCGTAAACGGCGTACCCGAAGTAGCGTTCAAAACTCCGCCGATCGTCCACCCGCGCAGCGCGGTCGCCACGAACCCGGTCCGCATATTGCCGATCGGCGACTGGAAATTGTAATTGACGCGCAAAACGTGCCGCTGGTCCGTTGGCGAAAGCGCCCGCTCCGTCAGGATATCGTTCGGGACCAGCACCGGGCCTCCACCCAAAGTCGACGTATCGTCAATAGCCTTCGAGTACGTATACAGAATCCCGAACGACATGCCGCGAGACATGCGCCGCTGCAACTGCAGTTGCAGCGCGTTGTAGCTGGAGTTTCCCAACGAGTTGTCGTAAGTGAATTCGCCCGCATAGGGAATCTGCAGGTTGCTCTGCACCAAAAGTTGCGGCGTGCCCAACGGCGCCCGGTTCGGCAGTTGCAGGACGTCGAGATCGGTGCCCTTGACGCCGTTGTAGGCGACCGAGAAAACGTACACTCGGGCGAAGGTAGTCTGAATCGAGGTCGTCCAGTTCTGCGCATAACCGGGGTGGTAATTCTTATCCACAACGAAGGTATTGGCAATTGAATCCGACGGCTCCGACGGAAAGCCGTCCTGCAGCGTCAAAGGAGTCGTGGCGCTCTGGAAAAGCTGCGTGGTGGTGGCGAACGGCGGCTGCCCGGTCAGCCGCGAGGCCAGCGTGCCGTAAACGCTTCCGTTGAAATAAATTCCATACCCGCTGCGCACCACGACCTGTTTCGATTTCCACGGCTTCCATGCGATCCCGATGCGCGGTGAGAACAGCTTGTAATCCGGCTTGATGAATCCCCGCGGAAAAGCGCCCGAATACTTGCCCGTCTGCCCCGGCAGCACCTGCGCGACGTTCGAGAAACCCGGCGCAAAGTCGAGATCCGACATCTGCCCGTATTTTTCGTCATAGGGTGAGAAGTATTCCCAACGCAGCCCCCCATTGATGGAAAAGTTCGGAAGCATACGGTAGTCATCCGTGGCAAAAGCGCTTACCACCGACTCGCGCAGATAACGGGCATCGTTATTGTTCAGGTACGTTACAACCGAAGTCTGATACGGCAGGCCCAGCAGGAAATCGGAAAAATCGTTGCCGGTCTCCAGACCCGTGAAGTTGAATGTGCCGCGCGCATTGTTATCGGAGCTCACATTATTCTGGCGCCGCTGGAAACCAACTCCGTAAGTAATGGTTTGCTTGCCGTGAATCTGGATCAGCTGCTCGTTAACCGCCGATGTCTGAGTGCGCGTCGATGAAGGCGTAGCATCGGTCAGCGACCCGAAGTTCGTGAACGTGAGCGTGGGCGGGCCAACCTGCGCGGGGGTCGGCGAAACGCCCATGATCGGCAGGGGCAAGTTCGCCTCGATATTCTTTCCGTAGGAAAACGCGGAAAGGTTTTCCGTCAGATTGCGGCTGAAATTCCAAGTCAGGCTGTTGATCAGCGTCCGGCTGAACGTACGCCGGTACGTGAGCGCGCCGCTTAGCCCGTACCCCCTCGTTGGATCTTCAAATCCGAACGGCTGCAGGGTGTCGGCGTTCCGGTGCTGATAGTTGAAATTGACGTCCAGCCCGTCTTTGGACGAAATGGTCTGGTTAATTCGCGTCTGCAGGTTATCGTTATTGCCGGGATTCGCGCCGATAAACTGATAGTTGTTCCTGACTCCCGGCGCATTCGGCACGGGGATGTACTTCAGAAGCGCCACCGAAGTGAGGTTCAGCATGTTCATGGGAATCGAATTATTCTGAAACGGAGTCGTTGTTCGAGGATAGTTAATGATGGTACCGAGCCCCGAGAAATCGCCACCCCTCTCAGCCAGCGTCGGGACCGTAGTGACGTCGTCGAAACCGTTTTTCGACCGGTTCCCGGTGTAGTTCACGAACCAGAATGTTTTGTCGCCGCTGATGAGATGCGGAATCGCGAGTGGGCCGCCGCCTGAGAAACCGAAGCGATTCGACGCATACCCGGCCTTGGGCACGACCGCGCCGCTCAGGGTAGTTGGAGACGTAAACGAATACGGCCGCGCATTCACAACCGAATTGCCAACTGTATAGTAAGCGTTTCCCTGGAACTGATTGCGGCGTCCGCGATTGATTCGGTTGCCGAACTGGAAATTGCGATTCGGCCCGCCTCCGCCCCGGCCGCCTCTGCCGCCGCCAAACCCACCTCCCCCGCGCCCTCCACCACCCCCAAAACCCCCACCGCCGCGGCCGCCACCAGCAAAGCCGCCTCCACCCGGACCACCGTCCGGCTGTCCACCGCCACCGGCGGCTCCCGCATTCTGGCCGAACGGATTGCCGGCGCCGTCAAGCCCAGGTCCACCAAATCCGCCGGGTCCGCCAAAGCCGCCCGGCCCCCCCAAGCCGAAATTATCTCCCGCTTGCGCCTGCACTCCCTGGCTCAGACTTCCGTTAACGAGAAAGGCTGAATTCGCGCCGTTCGGGTCGGCCGGTTCCGCCCCCGGAGCCAATTCGCTGTCAGCTAAATTGTTTTGGCCGTTCTGCTGAAGGCTGAGGTTCTGAAATCCCTGATTCCCCCCTTGCTGGCCGCCACCTTGTCCGTTGCCGGCCTGCGCAGCCTGAGCGCCGCGCCCGAACCCTCCGCGCCCCGGACCGCCAAAACCTCCACGCCCCGGACCGTTCCCCCCCTGTGGCGGAGCGTTTCCGGCCTCGGCGCCAAACTGACGCCGCCGTAATCCCCCACGTCCACCAGCCTGTTCCGGCGCCGGAGCATTGGGAGCGTTTGGTTCAGGTGGGAGAGTCGCTCGAGTCTGCAGGCGCAGATCGAATTTCAGAGCGGCGGAAGAAGCGGTCGTCTCCCGCGGCGACGCGTCGAAACCGAACATCGCAACCGAGAACCGGCAGGGCGTCGAGGGCAGCCCGCCCATCTCGAAACGCCCCGCGTCGTCAGTGACGGTGGTAATTCTGTCGGGTCCGCAAACGGCAACAACAGTAGCCCCAGGGATCGCCTGACCGCCGGATGTCACCGATCCGCTCTGTGTTTCTCCCAAGGCTGGTCCCGCGAATATGAAAACCAGCCCCGTCGTAAACCAAGGTGTCCGAAGCATCCGGTGCCGCCGCCTCTTTCCGCAAATCGGCTTCTTAACTATATGACGACGCGCGGAAGAAGGTTCCCGGCTTTACCGAGCTTTACTTATCCCTTCTTTGCAGTGAACATCACCGGGCCGCGCCCGCCTTCACGCGTGAAGTCGATCGAATCGCCCTTGATCGTGCCCGTGTAAGTCTGCTTGTTCGGTGTGCCGTCGCGGCCCGCGATCGTCGTGCTGAAAGTAACGGTATTGCCGTCCACTTTACCGTCCGCAATCATATTGGCGCCGCGCCCCGCGTCGACAGAACCGGTCAAACCGCTGCCGGACTGCATGAACATGAACGTCGTGGCTACCGGACCACGCCCGCCCGGAACATCCGCCGTCCACTTGCCGCTGATATCCGCCGCGGACGCCGTAAAGGTGATGCAAAGAAGGGCCAGGATGGCCAGAAAAGTTGTTCTCATGCGACGAAAGGTATCATGCGCAATGACATAGTTACCCGCCTTTTACAAACCTTTACCGCTCACGTCACAGACCTTTGTTCGCCAGGAACAGAATCAGGTCATTGACCCGGCACGAGTAACCCCACTCGTTGTCGTACCACGCGACGACCTTCACCAGATCGCCGTCGATCACCTTCGTCATCCCGGCATCGACAATCGAACTGTTCGAATTGTGGAGCATATCGGTCGAAACCACGGGGTCCTCGGTGTACGCCAAAATACCTTTGAGTTCCCCTTCGGCCGCGGCTTTAAGCGCGGCATTGATTTCCGCGCCCGTAGTCTTTTTCTGCGTTACCGCCACCAGGTCCACCACCGAAACATCCGGCGTCGGGACGCGCATGGCATAGCCATCGAGCTTCCCTTTCAGCTCCGGCATCACCAGGCCGATCGCCTTGGCCGCTCCGGTGCTCGTAGGAATCATGTTGAGCGCCGCGGCCCGTGCGCGCCGCAGATCCTTATGCGGAAAATCGAGGACATTCTGATCGTTGGTATAACTGTGGATCGTAGTCATCGATCCCTTTACGATCCCGAACTTCTCGTGCAGCACCTTTACCACCGGCCCCAGGCAATTCGTGGTGCAGGACGCGTTCGAGACGATCTTATGCTTCGCCGGATCGTAAGCGGCGTCGTTGACTCCCAGCACGATGGTGACGTCTTCATTGCTCGCGGGCGCTGAAATGACGACTTTCTTCACCGTGCCGCGCAGGTGTTTCGAGGCTTCCTTTGCATCCGTGAAACGGCCCGTGGATTCCACCACCACCTGAACGCCGAGCGAATTCCAGTCCAGTTCCGCCGGGTCCTTCACCGCAAACACCTTAATCTTCCGCGGACCAACCACGATGGAATCGCCCTCGACCCTCACCTCTTCGTGCAGAGTGCCCAGCACGGAATCGTACTTCGTCAAATGCGCGAGCGTCTTGGTGTCGGTGAGATCGTTGACAGCGACAAACTCAATTTCCGGATCATGCAGAGCGGCGCGGACAACATTGCGCCCAATACGGCCGAAGCCGTTAATGCCAACTTTCACGGACATAAAAAGGGTGCTTTCTCCTTGGGATTTTCGCTCTTACGGGGAGTTGATCCCTCAGGATAACAAAGCCCTGGTGTATTGCAGGATTTGTGGACATGCGGCGGTAGCCGCGTATCGTCCGGCCCCCGCCACGGCTGCGCTACGGGCGGCTCACCGCTGCCGGACTCTCCTGCGGTTTCGGGAGCGAACCCTCGAGCACCTGCGCGTCCGGCGCGCTTTCATATCTAAGCCGCAAATATATAGGCGTGATTTCGAAGGGCAGTTTCTCGCGGTCCGACAGCAAAGGCACCTGCCGCAGCTTCGTCAACCGCAAACGATCGGTCCACGGATCGAGGCTGGTTCGCGTCCCGAGCGGCAGCGCCGCGATCTGGTCGACCCGCGTGCGCTGCAGTTCCGGCGCGCGCTGCAGCAAGGCCGACAAACGCAGCACATTGTTGCCCGCCGCCATCCTGCTTCCAAACAGCGGCTTGATGAGGTTGGGCAATTGTTCCGATTCCGCGGCGAGCGCCTTAAGGAACAGTCCCGCCTGGTTCAACTTGTCGCTGTAGGGCGATTTCTGAAGAAATTCGAGAGCCTTGGCATTTGCCGCATCCTCGTCGGCCTGCGTGCGGGCAAAACGGAATTTTCGAAGGGTCTCTTCATCGCTGAAGTTCACCCGGTCGCTGAACGCGAACTTGGTGTCTGTTTCCTGCCCGAGAACGATATGGGCCAGTTCATGGCACAGGATTGCCGCAAGAGAAGCCTCGTCGGGAAGCGTGTCGAGCAGGCCGCGGCTGATCACGATCGTGTGGCCCACGCCGAAAGTTTCGAGTGGCATGGTAAGTAGAACGCGCACGTGCGCTTCGGGAACGATGTCGAGGTTATTCGTGACCATAAGGTTATTGACAACCGTATCCAGAACTTTTTCGACGTCCCCGGCCGGCGCCATGAGGTTGGCCTTTTCGAGACGGCCCACAATGTTGTCCTGCGCCTGTTGCTCCCAGGCCCGAACGCTCTCGACAGGCGAGTTATCCGCCGCCTGATCGCTCGAGTCCTTGACGGAAGGAAGATCGACGGTGAGATTCGTAAACTCGCCCGCGCTGCGATCGGTGGCCGTGGTGTAGCCCCAGATACGCGTCACCCCTTTTACGCGAAGTTTGCGCATCCCGAGTGCGTACGGCAGGGCCGATTCTTCACTGTAAGATTCGAACGGAACCCATAAGGCCGGACCGCAGTTCACGCGCCAGCTGTCGAAATGCATGTAAAACTCGCCGTCGCGCGGCTTCGAGTACGTTCCGTTGAAACGGACGACATTGAAATCCCTGTCTTCCACCCACATGCGGCCGATAAACCGCCCTGAGCCTGCGTTCTTCTTCGGCGCGACGTTGATAACCACGGTGCGCACATCGCCGAGGAATTCACGTTTGACGAACTCGAAGTCGTAATGCGCGCGGTCGAATTGCCCGCCGTCGATCAGAATCATTTGAGCGAAGCCGCGCGGCAGATATTTCGTCGAAAACAGGCGAGTGAACACTTCGAACGCACGGGTCTTCGTACTGGATTGCGGAAGCAGAGAGCCGGTGTTCACCCCGCGCGAGAGATCCAGTTTTCCCAGAAAGTAATGATCGGTCCGTGGAACCGCTCCGAAGTCGGTATCCGGCTCCATATCCTGGATGTAGGTCTCGGCAATGGGACGTTCACCGCGCAGGATCTTCAGCAGCGCGTTTTCCTGAAATATAGCCCGATCGACCAGCTGGTCGAAATCAGGCTGGCTGTCCTCCGCAAGACTCGGAGTAACCTGCGACGCAACAACCACGGCAAGCGCGATAACAAACTTTGCGTTCATCTTTGTAATGCCTCAGGAAATTTCGAAAACGATATGCACGACGCCGGTCACATCCACCGGGCTCCCGCCGCGGGTGGCGGGGTGAAACCGAATCTGGCCCGCGGCAACCCGGGCGTTTTCATCCAACCCGAACCCCAGCCCGCGAACCACACGGAGCACGTGAACCTCGCCGGTGGAGGAGAACAAGACGTCCAATTGAACCTCGCCTTCAATTTTTTTTTCCCGGGCCTCGGCGGTATAAGCGGGTTTCGGCTTGAACGTGATCTCGACTGGCGTCTCCGTGCCCGCGGCGGCTGGCCGGACCGCCGACACGGCGCTCACAGGAGCCTCGTCGCCAAAGCCGGCTCGCGCAACCCCTTTACCGGATCCGGACGCGCCTTTTCCCGCGCCGCCGGTCACGCCCTCCGCCGAACCAAAGCCCGCCATCGCGACCGCTTTCCGCGATCCGCCGCCCGGTTCGTAGCCCTGACCGGCGGAGGCATCGAATGAGCCAAGCCTCTGAACGGTCAGACCATGAGTCGGACTGGAAGCCGATGGCACACCATTCGGATCGCCGAAGCCGGCTGTTTTGACCTGCCGCGAGGCGTCCTGACTCACCGGCGTAGCGCTGTTGGCCGGGAAAACGTCCTGTTTGACTAACGGGCGCGTGGGGAGGTCGATCTTCGGCGTTTCGATGCGAACTGTCTCGATGGGCTTTGGGATGTCGGCGGGCGGCAGCGGCGGGACGATCGTCTTTACAAGGAGCTTCTTTACAGGAGGCGCCTCGAACGGAACGCGCGGCCTGACTTTGATAACCGGCAGCGGCTTCAGCGGCTTCGGAACTGGTCTAGCCGGAGGTGAAGGCGGAGCTGAAGGCGCCACAAGGCGGACAACCGCAACCCGGTCCGGTGGCTGAACGACCCGCTGAACCGTGACCGGAATAGCGATCAGGATGAGCAGCGCGCCCGCATGAATAGCAAAACTCCACAGCCAACGGGTCCAGGGAACTGCCTTGAGATCCAGCGATTGAAACCGCTCGATCTCGTATGCTTCGGTCATCGAACGCACGATCCCCCGCAAAACGCAGCACGAACCCGACCTATGTAGTTAACCTCACGTGGGATCTGCCAACCTTATCGATCCAAAGGCGCGGGCCGATCGCGCGCGCTGCGGCATCCGGCAATTTCTTCAGCTTCTCCTGCGCCAACCGCGAAGAAAACCGACGGCCGTGCAGGTGATACTCTCCAGTGGGAGACACGCATGAGCGGCAGGGCATTGGCATTGGGCGGCGGTGGGCCGGTCGGCATAGCTTGGGAGTCGGGACTGATTGCCGGTCTGGCCGAGTCCGGAATCGATCTTTCAGGCGCGGACTTCATCGTCGGCACCTCAGCCGGATCGGTGGTCGGCGCTCAAATCGCGATGGGGCGGACACCCGCCGCGTTGGTGGAACCATTCATCGGAAACGCGGAACCGTCGCCGCCCCCCAACGAGTCGACGCCGCCGGATCTTTCGCAGCTCATCGGCAAGCTTATGGAGTCGTGTGCCGGGGTGCGTCCCGCGGAAGACGTGTTGCGCGAGCTGGGCGCATGGGCAATGCGGACCTCGGTCGTAAATACCTCGGTCGTAAATGAAGATGCATTCGTCGCGAGTTTCGCGGGTTGATACTCAGCATGACATGCGGGTTCGCGTACAAAAACCCGTCAAGCGTGCCTTCGACGGACACTGCTCCCGGAGAACATCTCCGTAGGAATGGTGGGCAATCGCCGGTCCGCCACCCACTAATTCAGGGAAAAGTTCGGATCGCGGCCAGCAGCGCGGCTGCTCCCAGGAAAGAGCCGAATGGAAGCGGGTAAGTCGCCGCGTCCTTCCCAGTGGCTTTGACGAAGATCAGGCCTATTATCGATCCGGCGACCGATCCCACGACAACCGTCAGCAGCGCACTCTGAATGCCGAGAAATGCCCCTACCATCGCCAGCATCTTGACGTCGCCGAATCCCAGTCCTTCTTTGTGACGCACCTTTTCGAAGACCCAGCCGCCAAGCCAAATAGCGCCGGCGGGCACGATAGCGCCGAGCAGCGCTTCCGCGAAACTTCCCACGCGCGGTCCGGGCAGCGCGCCGAACATGCCGGCGATGAGGCGAAACGTCGAATCGGGTACAGGCACCAGGAACGCGAACACGAGGCCAATGGCGAAGCCGCCGACCGTGAATTCGTCGGGGAGTAGAAGAGTGTCGAAATCGCAGAAGACGAGCGCCATCACGATAGCCGCGAACACACAATACTTCACCGCGACCAGGCTCACCCCGGCGCGGTGCACTATGTAAGCGAACGCGATCGCGGTGAGCAGTTCCACCACCGGATAGCGCCAGTGAATGCGCGCGCCGCATTGCCTGCAGCGCCCGCGCAGGAAGAGGAAACTCAATACCGGAACATTGTCGTACCAGACGATCGGCTTTTCGCACTCGGGGCACGCGGATCGCGGGCGCACGACCGAGAGATCGCGCGGCCAGCGGTGAATGCAGACATTCAGGAAGCTTCCGATCAGCAGGCCGAACAAGGCGGCAACGACGGCTTCAATCATGCGTCAACACCTGCTTGTATGCATTCAGCGTCGCTTCGATCATCCGCTCCTCCGTGAATCGTTCCATGACCTTGGCGCGCGCGGCTTGCCCAAAAGCCGGATCGATGCGGCTGAGTGCCGTGGCGACGACCGCGGGCTCATTCGGGACAAGAATTCCGTTCACGCCGTCATCGATCAACTCCGGAATGCCGCCGACCCTGCTGGCAATCACCGTGACTCCGTAAGCCATGCCGAGCAGGATACCCGACCCCAGGCCTTCGGAATGCGTGAGATAAACCAGCGCCCGTGCGCGCGCGAGATCCGCTTCCAGATTAGCCGACAGTTCGATCTCGACACCAGCGAGACGCGCGGCTTGCCGGGCGAGAGCCATCCCTTTGCGTGGATCCTGTGTGCGCGGCGCCAGGATCGCATTGCCATGCGCCGCTTGCGAAGGAACCGGAACGCCATCGTAAACCACTGCGATTCGTTTGTCCTCCACCCCTGCGTTCGAAAGTTGCACCGCGACATGACGGGATACAGCCAAAAAAACACGGGCGCGGCCGTATTTCCAGCGCGAGAGAGCGGAGTCGCGGAGGGGGAACGCCACGCGCCGGGAGACTACCAGCGGCGCGCGCGCGAAAAAAGCTCCGATCGTGTGGCTCCGCGCGTCATGCGCGTGCACCGCGTCGAAACCGCGCGACAGCCTCGCAACATGCGACGAACGGAGGACACCGCAGGGCAGATTGGCCGACCGGGCCGCGGTGAGCAGCGGCGATTTGGCACGCGCGAGCAGGAGCGATTCGTGGCCGCGCTGGATGAGACCGCGATGCAGCCGCAGCGCCTGCCACTGCCCGCCGCGCATTTCATGCCCGCTGTCGAGATGAAGGATTTTCATGCGTCGTTATTGACACAGGCTTTGGCGTACTTCAGGAACGTATAGAGCGCCGCCATCCATGCGATTGCGAGTCCCTGACGCCCGTCGAGAAATCCGCGGCGCAGTATCCAGGTTCGAAAAAAAGTCCACGCGGGATCAACCATCAGACGCCGGATCGGCACGGCCTTTTTCTGCGCTGTAAGTTCCCGCGCCGCAAGCGACGTGTAGCGATCGAGGGTGCGCAGGTGTTCCGAGAGCGACGCGCAGGTATAGTGCAGCAGGTCGCCGTGAAGCTCGCCCGTGGTTCCCTGAACGAGCACGCTTTCGTGCACGTAATCCCCGACCCATTCGGCCTTTCGCCGGTCATAGAGGCGCGTCTTTCGGTCGGGATACCAGCCGCCGTGCCGGATCCAGCGTCCCAGGTACTGGGCGAGCCGCGGGAACGAATAGGCGTCGAACCGGACACCGTCTTTCTTCAGATGCAGGATTTCCACTTCGAGTTCATCCGTGAGCGATTCGTCGGCATCGATCGAGAGTATCCATTCATGGGCCGCCGTTTCGGCCGCAAAATTTTTCTGGCCGGCATATCCGCGCCAAGGCTCTTCGAACACGCGCGCTCCCAGGCGCCGGGCAATCTCGCAGGTCTGGTCGGTCGATCCGCAATCGATCACCACGACCTCATCGGCGCAGCGGAGGCTCTCGATGGCGCGGGCGATGTTGCGTTCTTCGTTCAGGGTGACGATCGTGGCACTGATCAGCATGAGCGCATCAGCCGGCAATCGGCGTGATGGTGAAACACAGGACGAACACGATCAGCGCCAGAATGCCCAGCTTCACGCGCGGATTGCCGATCGGCGACTGGTCATAAAGAGGTGGGTGCCTGCGCGCAAAAAAGAACAGTAGAACTGCCCAGAACCACCAACCGCTCCATCGCAGTCCCATCGGCAGCAGCGCGATGAGGAACGTCTGCGTGATCCACTTATGCGAGCGCCCCAGCAGCGCATAGACCACGTGGCCGCCATCGAGCTGGCCGACCGGGAGAAGATTGAGCGCGGTGGCGAGCATCCCGACCCATGCCGCGCGCGCCACTGGATGCAGATAGATATCGGCGGCGGGGACGCCGGGAAAGATCAGCCGCTGGAGGAGCCATTCGAGAGCCGGGGTCCCCAGTTGAATCGTACCCTGATGATTGATGCCGGGGATCACTTTTGAAAACGCGAGCCCGACGCCGAGCGCCGGAATCAGGAAGATAAATCCGGCCAGCGGCCCGGCCACGCCGATGTCGAAAAGTACGCGCTTGCTGTAAATCGCGGAACGGATGCGGATGAAGGCGCCCAGGGTGCCGGTCAGAGGGAAAGGCGCCGGCAGGAAGAATGGGAGCGTTGCGTCCACTTCGTAGTACACGCACGCGAGATAGTGTCCCAGTTCGTGCGCCATCAGGATGGTCAGCAGGGTGAGCGAAAACGGCAGCCCCGCCAGGAACAGCGGCAGACTGCGCAGCCCCACGGTGACATCGAGGTCGCGCCCGAGATCGAAAAACGGCAGGTTGTGGCTGAAGTTATACTGCATGCGCGCGCCTACCAGCGTGGTGGTGAACATGGTGGCGAGCAGCAGAAGAAGATGGAGCCACAAGCGGGTTTTGGGAGGCGACCAGGCGCGCTCACGGGTACGAACGAAACGCGACGCGGCGGCAATTGGGTTTGGGGCTCCGAGAGTTACGTTTGGAGCGCCGGCGCTTTCGATCAGGTCTTCCGGAAACACAGTGAGGACGGGGCCTGATCCTACTGTAGCGTCTGGAGTTCTTTGCCGGGCTTGAAGCGGACCGCTTTTCCGGGTGGAATGGATACTTCGGCGCCGGTTCGCGGGTTGCGGCCGATACCAGTTTTGCGCGGCTTGACGGTGAAGACGCCGAATCCGCGGAGCTCGATGCGATCCCCCTGCTCGAGGGCGCGCTTCATTTTTTCAAACACAGTCTCGACGGCCATTTCAGCCTTCGTCTTGGTGATGCCGGTCTTGCTGACAACTTCGTTGATGATGTCGAGCTTGATCAAACGCGCCTCCCCTGATTTTTATCCAACGACGCTTGTCCCGTCAAACTGATGATAGAATTAGGGTTATCTCGATGTCAAGCAAGGCGGTACCGGCTGGCGATTTGGCGGTTATCGATACCGGGCTGTATCGCCGGACCTGTGCTCAGTTCGCCACCGGCATCACGGTGGTCACCACGCTCGACAGCCGCGGGCACCCGCATGGGATGACGGTGAACTCGTTCTCGTCGGTATCGCTCGACCCGCCGTTGGTTCTGGTGAGCATCGATCTGAAGAGCGCTATTCTCGGCCACTTCATCTCGACGTCGTGGTTTGCGATTAATGTACTCGCCGAGCATCAGGAAGAGCTCTCGCGCCGTTTTTCGAACTCCTCGGGCGATCATTTTCTCGACCTGGACTGGCATGCGGGAGCTTCCGGCGCGCCTTTGCTCGAAGGGGTGCTGGCTGAACTGGAATGTTCGGTGGTGCGAACGTTCGAAGCGGGAGACCACACCGTGCTGATCGGCGAAGTGCACAGCGCGCGTCACGGCGAAGGGAAACCCCTGGTTTTTTTCGACAGCGGTTACCGGTACTTGCGATAAACGCGGCTGAACCCGCGTGTACCGGTCTACCTAAAACGTGTAGAGCGGAATGCCGGGGGGCTGGACCGGTTCAGCTTCCGGCTCTGCGTCACCCGCAGCCACGGCGACCGGCAACGGCGCAGCACCAGCAAGCCTATAGTAGATGCCCGTGTCGCCCAGATAAATATCCAACTCCGACGGCTTCGGCAGAAGCCCCTGGATCATTGCCTCCGAGAGCGGATCCTCAATGTACTTCTGCAGCGCTCTGCGCAGCGGACGCGCGCCGTAACTACGATCCCCGCACGTCTTTTCGAGGATGTACTTGGCGGCATCCACGTTGAGCCGGATCCTGATCTGCTTGTTCTCCAGATTCTTGTTGATCTGTTCCACAAGAAGGCCCATAATCTTGATCAGATCTTCGTCCGTCAGCGACATGAAGATGATGATGTCGTCCAGACGGTTGAGGAATTCCGGATTAAAAGCCCGCTTCACTTCGCCGCGCACCTGATCCTCCACCTTGGATGCCTGGCCTTCCGCCTGCGGGGCCTGAAATCCGAGATTACCGCGCTTTTCGAGGAAACGCGCACCCAGGTTCGAGGTCATGATGATGATGGTGTTCTTGAAGTCGATCTGGTTGCCCAGCCCGTCGGTCAACTGCCCGTCTTCAAAAACCTGCAGCAGAATGTTGAAAATATCCGGATGCGCTTTTTCGATTTCGTCCAGCAGGATGATCGAGTAGGGCGAACGCTTCACGCGCTCCGTCAGCTGGCCGCCTTCTTCGTAACCGACATAGCCCGGAGGCGAGCCGATCAGCTTCGAAACCGAATGCTTTTCCATGAACTCGGACATGTCGAAGCGGATGAGGCTCTTCTCGCTGCCGAACAGGAAACTGGCCAGCGCCCGCGCCACTTCGGTTTTACCGACGCCCGTCGGTCCCAGGAACAAGAATGATCCGGCCGGGCGGCTGGATGATTTCAAACCTGCGCGCGACCTCCGGATCGCCCGCGCCAGCGCCGAGATGGCTTTGTCCTGGCTGATGATGCGCGAATGCAGTTCCTCTTCGATCCGCAGCAGCTTGGCGATCTCTTCCTCTTTGATTGAAGTCATGGGAACGCCGGTCCAGCGCGCCACCACATCTTCGATGTCTTCCTTGGTCACCACGCCGGTGGAGGAATCGTCGAGGTTGTATTTCTCGCGGAGCTGGCGCATGTTCTCGCGCTCTTTCCGCTCTTCATCCGAATAGAAACGCGCCTTTTCGAATTCATGGTTTGCGATCGCGTTCTCCATGCGGTGCACGATGAACTTGATGCGCTTCTGAATGTCTGCCAGATCGCTCGGAAGCGTGGTCTGGCGCAGCTTCACGCGGGCACCCGCTTCATCCACCAGGTCGATGGCTTTGTCCGGCAGGAACCGGTCCGGGATGTACCGGCTCGACGTGAACACCGCGGCTTCGATGGCTTCGTCGGTGTAGCTGACTGCGTGGAACTTCTCGTAGCGGTCTTTGATGCCGAACATGATTTTGACGGCATCGGCCTCGTTGGGCGGCGGAACTTTAACGGCCTGGAAACGCCGTTCGAGCGACCGGTCCTTTTCGATCGATTTGCGGAATTCGGCAGGGGTGGTCGCGCCGATGCACTGGATTTCGCCTCGCGAGAGCGCCGGCTTCAGAATGTTGGCGGCGTCGAGCGAACCTTCCGCCGAACCTGCTCCCACCAGGGTGTGCAGCTCGTCGATGAAGATGATGGCGTTTTGATTTTCCATCAGCTCCTTCATGATCGTTTTGAGCCGCTCTTCGAACTGGCCGCGATATTTGGTGCCTGCGACAATGAGCGAGAGGTCCAAGGCCAGAATGCGTTTGTCCGCGAGGAAGGAGGGGACATCGCCCTCGGCGATCTTTTGCGCCAGACCTTCGACGATCGCGGTCTTACCGACGCCGGGCTCGCCGATCAGCACCGGATTGTTCTTGGTGCGACGGCACAAAATCTGGATGACGCGCTCGAGCTCGTAATCGCGCCCGATGAGCGGATCGAGCGAATTGTCCATGGCGGCTTGGGTGAGGTCGCGCGAGAACTCGGCGAGAAGCGAACTTTCTTTCGGGCGGTTGGTGGCTACTTTTTCCGATTGCGAGCGCTGCAACTCTTCCCGGATGGTCGAGAGACGCAACCCGCGTTCGTGCAGGATTTCCGCTGCGAAGCACTTCTCTTCCCGCAGCAATCCGAGCAAGAGGTGCTCCGTACCGATGTGCTTGTGGTTCAGGCGCTCCGCTTCCTCGGCGCCATAAGCCAGCACGCGCTTGCACTCGTGGCTCAGCGGCAGGTCAACGGATGTCGAAACTTTCTCGCGAACCGTGGTGTGCCCTTCAATCTGCTTGCGGATGGAATCGACCGCCGCGTGCGACCGCAGAAAACGGTTGGCGAGCTGCTTGTCCTCCCGCAGGAGGCCGAGCAGCAGATGCTCCGTCTCGATATAGGGGCTGCCGAACTGACTCGCTTCGTACCGGGCGAAGAAGATGACGCGCCGCGCTTTTTCCGTGTAACGCTCGAACATTAGTATGGGTACTCCCTTTGCCGCACCGCTCTATACTTTAAAGATACTCTCCGGCATGTTTCAGATGCAAAGCTTCGCGCTTAAAAAAGTACCGGAAACGCAAAGGGCGTTGTCCCGCGACCCGTTTTGCGTGTTCATAAAGTTTGCAATGCGCCTCCTTCGAGTTTCAGTACCCGGTCGCAACGCCGCGCAAACTGGAGATTATGCGTCACCAGGACCGTGGTCAGATTGCGGCGCTTGCGGATTTCACCCAGCAGATTGAAGATCATCTGCCCGGTTCCTTCATCCAGATTTCCGGTCGGCTCGTCTGCAAGCAGCAAAGATGGGCTCGCTGCGAGCGCGCGCGCGATTGCGATCCGCTGCTGCTCTCCGCCGGAGAGCTCGCCAGCGCGGTGGTGCGCGCGATTCCCAAGCCCTACCTCCTCGAGACTGGCCTGCGCTTCGACCGAGGCCTTCACGCCGGACTCTCCCCGGATGCGCAGCGGCATGCTCACGTTTTCCGCCGCAGAGAATTCCGGCAACAGGAAATGCTGCTGCCACACATAGCCTATCTCGCAGTTTCGAAAATCCGAGAGCTCATGCTCGGGCAGTCCGATGATGTTTTTATTTTTGTAGTATATCGCCCCTGCGGTCGGGGTGTCGAGGCCGCCGATCAGATGCAGGAGGGTACTTTTGCCCGCACCGCTCTCGCCGATGATGGCGATCTGCTCGCCCTCGGCGACCTGCAGGGCCAAGTCGCGGAAAATGACCAGATCTTTGTCGCCGGAACGGTAGACCTTCGCGAGATTTTCGATGCGGACGAGCGGCGCAGAAGCCAAGCGACAGTTTAGCGCCGTTGAACGAAATATCGCTAACCCTCATCCTCCAGGTCCTTTCTGCCGATGGAAGCGAAGAATGGGCGAACAGACACCAGACAACGGTACAATTTCCTTCAGTACCCGGAAGCTGATCTTCGGTCAAGTGCAGCCAATCAACAAGCCACTGAGCAAAACGAAACGGAACGGCACCGAATCGTTGTTCGCGAACAGCGCTAAGCTGAAGTCGTCGCGCGCAACGCCGCGTCTCGTGCTCGAAGACAACACGCCCGAGGGGCTGAAGGCCCTTATGGCCGCGAACCGTCACTACCGCGAAATTGCCTGGCCCGAACCATACAACCGTACGAGGCACCATGTGCACCTCGGAGACGCCCGCAATCTATCGTGGATACCGGACAAGTCGGTCCATCTGGTCGTGACGTCCCCGCCCTATTGGACGTTGAAGCAGTACGCGTCAGGCAACGAAGACCAGATGGGCCACTTTGAAGACTACGAGCACTTCCTGTCTGAATTGGACAAGGTATGGCGGGAGTGCCGCCGCGTGCTCGTTGGCGGGGGCCGGGTATGCTGCGTGGTAGGCGACGTTTGCATCCCTCGCAAGAAGGGCGGAAAACATTATCTGGTTCCGCTCCACGCGGATATTCAGGTGCGCGTACGCAAGCTTGGCCTCGATTGCCTCCAGCCTATTTTGTGGAACAAGATCGCCAACGGAGTGACCGAGGCAGCGGGAAACGGCGCTGGGTTTTATGGGAAACCGTATCAGCCGGGTGGCATCATCAAAAACGACATCGAATACATTTTGTTCCTCCGAAAAGGCGGCGAATATCGCTCTGTGCCGCCTCTCCAGAAGGCACTCTCGATGCTTACGCGGGAGGAAATGAAAGCCTGGCAGCGCTCGATTTGGACCGATCTGCGTGGGGCATCGACGCGCGACGGGCATCCTGCGCCGTATCCCGTCGAACTGGCGGAACGTCTCATCAAGCTGTTCTCTTTTGCGGGCGACACGGTTCTCGATCCATTCGCCGGTACCGGGTCAACCACGCAGGCTGCTATCATGTCTGGCAGAAATTCAATAGCTAACGACATTGAACCCGCGTATATCGAGATTGCGCGACAACGAATCGTGAAGACCGCGCGTCAGTATCGCGTCGTTGGTGCGACTGAAGCGGAGGTCTCGATTGACGGAAAGGCCCCGAGTACCGGAATACCGGCTGCTGACAGAATTTCGGCGTCTGTTTGAAGGCAAGCTCTATAAGCATCGCGCGTCGAATCAGGGTGATTTTGTGGCGATGCACCTGTACGAGGACCTCGTAGCTATAGACCGCTCAGCAAAGCTGATCGACGCCATATCGAACCGCAAAAACCGCGTTCTGAACGTGCAGAATAAGCGGCGGGGTGTGACTGCCCGGCGTGGCGACGGAACCCTCGGGGAGATCATTCCGGGCGAGACACCCATTATTGATCCCGGATATGTGGTTGCCCGGGGTCCGATCGCGACCGTAGAGATCGGCGTCGAGGTCAAAATACTTGCCAAAGCGATGATCAAGCAGATTGATCGCGTTATCAACGATCTTCGCAACCAGGTCGCACAGTTCAAGCGCGGGGGCGGTCACCCAATCTGTGTTGCTGTTGTCGGCATCAACTGCGCCGACCACTCCGTTGGGTATGAAGGTGACCGGCCGTTTCCTACGACGGGCAAGGCTGGATTTCTGCACCCTTTTCAGGAAGCGCCGGCGGCGGAGCGCCGGTTGCGCGATCAGGCTGCGGCCGAATTCGACGAATTCCTGATTCTCCGCTTTAAGGCCACGAATGAAGGCGCGTTCCCTTTCGAGTGGTCGGACTACAACGAAACGCGGTTGGATTACGCTGCAGCGATCGCCCGCATCAGCGCCACATACCAACAGCGATTGGTAGTCAGATACTTTATGGTTGATCTCATGGTGGCGGCCTTTGGCGTGTCGGCATCCAGCCGATCACGCGGCCTCCAGAAGTTCGCGCACGCTCCAGATATGGTTCGCGATTCCCG
>Ga0070733_10000241_pt1 | contig 47721 bp, 42 predicted proteins | sample Coa_R1_9_FD_66450 | JGI IMG/M metagenome (GOLD analysis project Ga0070733, IMG submission 66450) | Surface soil microbial communities from Centralia Pennsylvania, which are recovering from an underground coalmine fire - Coalmine... | ecosystem: Environmental > Terrestrial > Soil > Unclassified ... | reverse complement strand
TCAGATCACCAAGGCGTTTGAGATCGGGAAATACGAAGTGACGCAGGCGCAATGGCAGGCCGTCATGGGATCGAATCCCAGCGCCATCAAAGGCGACGATCATCCCGTCGAAATGGTGTCGAAAAACGACGCGCATGATTTCCTCGCCCGCCTCAACGCGAAGAACGACGGATACAAGTACCGTCTGCCTACCGAGGCCGAATGGGAGTATGCGGCGAGAGCCGGAACAACCGGCGCGCCGGCTGCGTCGCTCGATGAAGTGGCGTGGTACGAAGCCAATTCGGAGGATTCAACCCATCCGGTCGGCCAGAAGAAGCCCAACGCCTGGGGCCTGTACGACATGCTCGGCAACGTGCGGGAGTGGGTGGAAGACATGTATACCAGAGACTTCTACGCCAACAGTCCGCTCGCCGATCCAACCGGGCCGCAGGCCGTCGCGGGCCCGCAGGCCGGTTTCCAGCAGGGAAGAGGTGGCCGCGGGCGGGGTAGCTTCCAGCGAGGCGGTCGCGGCGGAGGCAGAGGCGGCCCGGGCCGGCAGCTTCCCATCATGCGCGGTGGTGGGTGGGATAACGCCGCCGGTTTCCTGCGCGTCTCCGCCCGGTACCATTACTATGGCCCGACTTTGAAAGTAAGCGATATCGGGTTTCGTGTCGTTCGTGAACCCGCGGCCGTGAACCCGCGGCCGTGAACCCGCGGCCGTGAACCCGCGGCCGTGAACCCGCGGCCGTGAACCCGTAAGGAGAGGTCGTAAAAGATGAAAAAACGTTCCATGCTGACGCTGACAATCGGAGTTTTGGGGGCTGCGCTTCCAGCCCTCGCTCATCACTCCTTTCAAGCCGAGTATGACGAGTCGAAACCGCTCACATTGGTCGGGAAAATCACTAAGGTCTTGAACGACAATCCTCACGGGTGGATCTACCTCGATGCCAAGAACGCCCAAGGCAGGGTCGTCAATTGGGCCCTGGAAATACCCGCGCCCAATGCGCTTCGGAGAAACGGTTACGACCGGAGCGTCATGGATACTTTGATGACCTCCGGCGAGGAGGTTACCGTGACCGCCTATGCCGCGAAAGACGGATCCAAGCACGCCTGGGCCGGAGGCCTGACCAGAGCCGATGGAGGAACCGTCATCACGCTGGGCGGGATTCCGAAACAGGGCGGCGGCCGTGGCGGACCGCGCGGTCCGCAATAAATCTAAAGCTTTGGCCTTTCATTTCGCACTGCGATATTCAACCTGGTGAAGGATGCGGCCATCCGCACCGGTCATCGCATGCAGCGCGCGCGTGGCTTCGCCCCGTTCTGTATAAAGCTTCAAATGCCCCAGGGAAACCGCCAAACCAACGTTGCGGTCGGACGGAAGGATACTTTCCGGCGTGGCCCGATCCTGATCCAGGTAGGCCTTGCGTTCTTCCACCAGCGAATCGTCTTCCCAAACGGCTCGCTGCATCGTGGGCTCGCCGTAGGCGCTCTTGAGCAGCGCCTCGACGGCATGATAGTCCGCGATGAACTCGTTCAGGTCGTCATGCTCAGCGTCCAACAGGTATTTCGCACGCACCAGTTTGTCTTTCGCGAAAATATACAGCAGGCTGGCCTTGAGGCCGGCCACCCTCTCCGCATCGTATTCGACGATCGTCTCCCCATTGCTCTCGCGGACCGCGCTGGGCCGCGCCGCCTCCGACGCGAGCACCTCGGCTTTGGTCATGCCCCAGGTGGCCTGGCGAAAATCCGGCGCGCGCTGAGCGAAGCTTGTGACCGGCGCCAGTCCGATCGCCAGCAGGAAGTGCGCGAGCATTCTCATCCGTTGCTTACCAGTATAGGCGGCGGGTCTTCAGGCCGCGGGGCCGCCCCGATTGAATTCCTCCGTCGAAAGTGATATTCCTTATCAAGGCCTGGACTCGGGGCCTGAACTTCAGCCTCAAGGAGAACTCCTCGATGAAACTATCCCGTCTGATCACTTTCGTACTGTTGGTTTCCCTGTGCGCTCTGGCCGTCGCGGCTCCCGCGACCACCGGCATGACCATGGGAAAGGCCGATGTGAAATCCGCCGGACCGCTGGCCTTTGGCCCCGATGGAATTCTGTTCGTCGGTGATTCGCTGGGCGCGCAAATCGTCGCGATCGATACTGGCGACACCAAGGCCGGCCCATCCGCCTCCATTAATGTTCAAGGGATTGACGGCAAGATCGCCGCCGCTCTCGGCACCACCGCGGACCAGATCTCGATCCGCGACATCGCCACCAATCCGGTTTCGAAGAACGTCTATATCTCGGTAAACCGCGGACGCGGCGCCGATGCCAAGGCCGTCATCCTCAAGTTGGACGCCTCCGGCAAGCTCGCCGAAGTCAGCCTGGATAACGTGAAGCATTCGGCCGCGGTGCTGCCCAATCCTCCCACGCAGGACAGTCAGAAAACCAACACCATCACCGAAGTCCGCTACGTCGATGGCAAGGTGCTCGTCGCCGGTTTGTCGAATGAGGAGTTCTCCTCCAACATGAAGGTCATCGCCTTCCCGTTCCAGTCCGCCGATCGCGGCGCGCTCATCGAGATGTATCACGGGTCGCACGCACGATATGAAACGAATTCCCCCATCCGGACCTTCGTTCCGTACACCATCAACAATCAGCAGTTCATTCTCGCCGCCTACACCTGCACGCCGCTGGTGAAGATCCCGGTCAGCGAGCTGAAGAGCGGCGCAAAGATCCAGGGAACCACCATCGCCGAGATGGGCGCGGGTAACCAACCCCTCGACATGGTCGCGTACAAGAAGAACGGCCATGAGTACATCCTGATGGCCAACTCCACTCACGGCGTCACCAAGCTCGATACCGCGCACCTCGAGACCTACAAGGCGATTACAGCGCCTTCCGACGTTGCCGGCGTTCCGTTCACCAACATCGAGGATTTGAAGAACGTCAAGCACCTCCAGGCCTACGACGATAAGCAGGCGCTGGTTCTCAGCGGCAGCAGCGGAGCCATGGACCTCCGCACCGTCGCCCTGCCGTAATCGTAGAGTGAAGTTAGGAAAACTTGCGCTCGCCGTGCTGCTGTTGTCTCCAATAGCATCCGCGGCGAGCGTTTCCATTCAACTCGACAACGGCGCCTTCAAGGTCGTCGGCTGGCAAGCCACGTCCGAGCCGACCGGTGGCTGGGTCTCGGTCTTCACCGTCTCGACCGGTCCCGATGTTCCGCCCCTTTTCGGTTCCTACTCGATTGAAAACGGAGCGCTGGTCTTCCACACGCGATATCCTCTCGCCCCCGGCGTCAGCTACCACGCCGTGTTCCACCAGCCCGGAACCACGCCCATCGAAGCTGTTTTCCACGGTCCCACGCAAGCCTCCGCACCGGCGACTCGCGTTGTCGGCATGTACCCATCCGTGCCAACGCTCCCCGACAACCAGCTCAAGCTCTACCTCGTCTTCTCCGCGCCCATGCAAGGCGGCGACATCTTTCCGAGCATTCACCTCATCGATCAGGACGGCAAACCAGCTTATCTGCCGTTCGTGGGGCAGGAACTCTGGAACCGCGACAATTCCCGGCTCACCCTGATCTTCGACCCTGGCCGCATCAAGCGCGGCGTCAAGCCCAATGTCGATCTGGGGCCTGTGCTAGTGGAAGGCCGGCGCTACACGTTGGTCATCGATCGCGATCTCAAGGACGGCAACGGCGTCCCGCTGGCCGAGGCCTTCCGTCACGAATTCACTGCCGGTCCCTCCGAACGCCGAGGTATCGACCCCAAGCTTTGGAGGCTCTCTGAGCCTCTCGCCGGAACCAACGATCCTCTTGTGATCACGTTCGACCGGCCCCTCGACTACGCCCTGCTTCAGGACGTCTTTCAGATTCCTGGAGTCGCAGGCTCCGTCAGCCTGGGCCCCGGTGAAACCGAGTGGCGCTTCCAGCCCGCCCAACCCTGGAAGCCCGGCGACCACAATCTTATCATCGACATGGCGCTGGAGGATCTGGCCGGAAATCGCATCGGCCGTCCGTTCGACGTCGACACGATGGTAAACCCGGTCGAGCGCATCACCAAGTCAAGCACCTCCCTCACGTTCCGGATTCGATAGGGCCCCGGTCCACTTCGACTGGGACGATATGCTCGGCCAGCTAAGCTATCCTTCTAAGTTTCTGAAAATACATCATGCCCCATACTAGGCTCATGAGAGTTCTATTCCGGCTGAAGATCGGGACGGACGATATTTTAGCGAACACCACGGCCCAGGACCTGATCGAATACAGTCTCATGGCCGGTTTTGTTGCGGTCGCGTGTGGAGCGCTTATGCCCGGCGTGGCGACAAATATCAGCAGGATTTCCTCCCAGGTCGGCTCCATCCTGTTCAATTCCCGTAACCAGGGAAGCTAATTCTGGACTTCGGGCCCGCCAGATTCGCTAAACTATAGGTTTGAGTGAGATTGAACAGCGCCGACGTGGAGCTTCCGAGCAGCTTGCCGCGCACAAAGTCGATGCGCTGATCGTATCCTCCGGCGCGAACGTCCGTTATCTTTCTGGCTACGCCGGGTCGAACGGCTTGATGCTGCTCACTCCTGGCGAGGCGCATTTCTTCACGGATCCCCGCTACGCCGCGGAGACCGCCACCACCATCACCTGTAAACGGCACATCGCTAAGGGACCTTTGATCCTCGAAGCCGCCTCCGTCATCAAGCGTAAAGGGTTCAGGAGAATAGGATTCGAACCCGCCTGGATGAACCTGGACCAGTACGCCATCCTTAAGAAGGCTTTGCCGGCCGGCGTCTCCCTGCATCCCGTTTCCAATCTCATCGAGGACCTGCGGGCGGTCAAGTCGCCCGCCGAGATTGCCTTGATTCGCCGCAGCGTCCTGGCCAATTCGGAGGCGTTCGCGCGCACTCTGAAGCGCTTTCGCCGGGGTTCCTCCGAGTTGGAGATCGCGGCCGAGCTGGAGTACCAGATGAAGGCCCTGGGCTGCCAACGACCTGCTTTCGACACCATCGTGGCGTTGGGAGAACGGTCCGCGCTGCCGCACGCGCACCCCACCTCGCGACGGGTCCAGGCAAATGAATTAATATTAATAGACATGGGCGCAACCCTGGACGGTTACACCAGCGACATGACCCGAATGGCCTTCACCGGAACGCCGCCCCAGCGTCTTCGCAACCTGTATAACGCGGTCCTCGAGGCCCAGTTGGCCGGGCTGAATGCGGTTCGTCCGGGCGTCGCCGTCGACAAGGTGGACGCCGCCTGCCGTGAGGTCCTGAAGCGTCACAACCTGGCGAAGGAATTCGTCCATTCCACCGGCCACGGCCTCGGGCTGGAGATTCACGAAGCCCCGAAAATCGGGAAGAAGGACAAAGCCAAGAAGGATCGGGCTCAAAAAGCTCAGGCCCACAAGGCTGCGGGCCAGAAGGCTCCAGTCCAGAAGCCCCCGATAGAGTTACGCGCCGGCATGGTCATTACCATCGAGCCAGGCGCCTATATCGAGGGCTTTGCCGGCGTCCGCATCGAAGATACCGCGCTGGTGACCGAGCGCGGATGCGAAGTGCTGACGCCGACTTCCAAGGAGTTCGTTTACCTGTAAATGACCAACGAAGAGATCAAGGAACTGCTGCAAATCTTCAACGACAGCGGCGTGGGAGAACTGGAGTTGCAGCGGGGCAGGGACCGGCTGCGGATTCGCAAGGCTGGTGAGTCCGTGGCGGGAATGGTCCAGATGCCGGCCGCGGCTCCGGCGGCGCCGCTTACCGAGATTCCCGCTGTTGCAGAAGTCCCCAAGGCTCCCGAGGCGGATTCCGGTCACATTCTGGTGAAGTCGCCGATTGTTGGGACCTTCTACGAGGGGAGTTCTCCCGGCGTGCCTGCCTTCGTAAAGGTCGGCGACCATGTGGAAGTTGGCCAGGTGCTGTGTATCATCGAGTCCATGAAGCTGATGAATGAGATCGAAGCGGAAGTGGCCGGCATCGTCGCGGCCAAGCTGGTGGAAAACGGGCGCCCCGTGGAGTACGGCGAGGCGTTGTTCGCCATCCTTCCCAAATAGCCGGCTCCGTACCCAAGCATGTTCCAAAAAATCCTGATCGCTAATCGTGGGGAAATCGCACTGCGCGTCATTTGCGCGTGCAAGGATCTGGGCATCCGAACAGTGGCCGTGTATTCGGAGGCCGACCGCAACAGCCTGCACACCCGCTTTGCCGACGAGGCCGTTTGCATCGGTCCGGCCAAGAGCGCGCGCAGTTACCTGGACATCCCCAGTGTCATCAGCGCGGCCGAAATCAGCAACGCCGACGCGGTTCATCCGGGCTACGGCTTCCTCTCTGAAAACTCCGACTTCGCCGAGGTTTGCGAAACCAGCGGCTTGAAGTTTATCGGGCCGTCGCCGGCGGTAATGCGGCTGATGGGCTTGAAGCAGATGGCTCGTGCGGCGATGGAAGAAGCCGGCGTGCCCATTCTTCCCGGATCGAAGGGCGCACTGAAAACCGTCGAGGAAGGGCAGCAGATCGCGGGCGAGATCGGCTATCCGGTAATGCTCAAAGCCTCCGCCGGAGGAGGCGGACGCGGCATGCGCGTGGTGCGCTCCGAAGAAGCCCTGCAACCGCTGCTGGCCCAGGCTCAGGCGGAGGCCGCGGCGTCCTTTTCCTGCGGCGACGTGTACATGGAAAAGCTGGTGGAGAATCCGCGCCACATCGAGTTTCAAGTGCTCGCCGATGAGCACGGCAATGTCGAAGTGCTGGGTGAGCGCGAATGTTCCATCCAGCGCCGCCATCAGAAGCTGATCGAGGAAGCGCCCTCGACCATCGTGAGTCCCGAGCTTCGCAAGCGCATCTCGGAAAAACTGCGCGAGGCCTTCAAAGCCGTCGGCTACACCAACGCCGGCACGGTGGAGTTCCTGATGGACTCCGACGGCAACCTGCACTTCATCGAGGTCAACGCCCGCATCCAGGTGGAGCATCCGGTAACCGAAATGGTCACCGGCGTCGATTTAGTGAAGAGCCAGATCCGCATCGCGGCGGGCGAGCGGTTGGACGAGATCCTGACAGAGCCGGTCCAGATCCGCGGCCACGCCATCGAGTGCCGCATCAACGCCGAGCATCCGGAAACCTTCGCGCCTTCGCCCGGCCGCATCACGGGGATGAATCTGCCCGGCGGCGTGGGCATTCGTGTCGACACTGCCGCCTATCACGACGGAGTGATTTCCCCGCACTACGATTCGCTGGTGGCCAAGCTGATCGCCCACGGCTCGGACCGCGCCGAGGCGATCGCGCGCATGCGCCGGGCTCTGGATATGTTCGTCGTGGAGGGGATTTATACCTCGATCCCCCTGCACCGCAAGATTCTCGACCACCCCGACTTCGTCGCCGGCCGTCTGGATACCGGCTTCCTCGCGCGGACGGGGCTGGCTGGGGTCGATAAGAAGTAATCGTCAATCGCTCAGCCGCCCCCGCATGGTGCGCTCCTTCGAAAGGAGCGGTCGGCGAAGTTCGTCGGTGTCTCCGGAGGGGGCAGACCTACCGCCGAGTTCTTCCGCGAACTAGAACCGTCGCCAAGAGGCCCATGCCCGCCAGCACGAGGGTCGAAGGCTCTGGGGCGGTAGCATTCAACTGCACATTGTCGAGCCCACCAAGAAAAGCTCCCGCCGGGGTGCCGTTGATGAACGCAAGCGTGGTGTTCGACCCGGTCGCTGTGAAGTTGTATGTGAATAACCGCCAGTTATCCACACCGCTGGTGCTGTTACTGTTGCTCGCGGTCAAGACTGCGCTTCCATTGAGGTCAAGGATGACGGTAGCAACGCTTCCTCCTCCGTCAGCGATATCGAAGTGGCCCACGTAAAACGATAGAGTGTACTGAGTGCCAGCAATCGTAGGGACCACCTGCTGGACACCAATTGGATCTCCGTTATCGAAATCCCCTGTGAGGTCGATCGCCTGCAAGCCTTCCTCTACGGTATATGTCCCACCTCCAATCTGAGTCTCTGTCCCGGGGAACACCGAAACGTCGTTGCCGGTACCTACGACCGTCCAAACCCCGTCGATCGTCTGACCAACGGTAAAGTCCATATACCCGCTGTCTGGACCTCCGGGGCCGACAACAGGTTGCTCGAAGCCTCCGTCAAGAATCAGGTTGGCTTTGGCTAACGGGCCAAACAGGCCCAGCAGCACCATGCTGACTCCAAAATACCAACGGCGTGAAATTCCCATAATGGGTGAAAGCGTTTTCATCGGTCGGCCTCCTTGCCAACAGACCAGTCTTTTGTCCTGGTCTTTGGCCGATCATGGCATGAAAAATAATACAAGGCAAGCGACTTAATTTAGGGCAATTGCATTGCGTATCCGGGTACCACCAAGGTGCCCGATATCTCCTGTCATCCACACTTCCGGAAGGGAAATTATGAGTAGTACACCTAAACGAACCGATCCTGCTTGGAGCACTGTTGTGGGAATCATAAAATAATGGAAGGCGAAGAATAGCGGAAACCCATTCTGAGTAATCGGTGGGGAACGCTCGTTCGCGGGAGATAATGGTCTCAAATCCAGCGACGCAAACTAAGTAGCTGAACGTAAACAGTGCCAGCCGGTTCCTAACGACCTCAGGGCTTTTTCAAGTTCATCCGGAGCCGCTGCAGTCCGCTTCATGGCAGCGACCGGGGGTGGCCGGGGTCGACAAGAAGCAAGCGGGCGCCGGTTGCGTCCACCTTAAAAGATTTCGCGTTCCTTCGCCCTTTCCGGCCGATAATAGTATCAGGCTGGGAGAAAACGTGAACCTGGACGCCATCAAAGCATTGCTTTTCCCGGAAGTGGAGCCCTCCGCATCCGTGGGCGCCGCTCAGGGGAAAGCGAACCCGTTCGAACGGTTTGCGATTCCCTTCATGTTCCAGCCGGCCTTGACCGTGGGTCAAGCCGCGGTGGCGGCGCTGCGGACGTTTCTGCGCATCTTCCTGGGATCGCTGCTGTTTGGAGTGTGGGGCGCCTACGCCTTGCTGGCCTGGACCAGTATCCACAACCCGTTTCTGCGCGTCGCCGCCATGGTCCCGATGATCGCTCTGTTCCTGGTACTACTGGGTGGGCTCTTCATCGCGACAACGCTGGTGCTTGGGCCACGACCGCCTCGCGGCGTATAAGTGGGACAATTCACACAATTGTAAACGTCCTGAAACCTGGATTCTGTAACCTCATGCCTTATCCCTAAGTGTGTGAGGGAGTCCCAGGAGGACAGATGAACGTTTTCGGCGAAAGCCTAAGCCTCGGCAATGCTATGTTTCTTTTCCTGGCGCTCGGGCTGGCGCTGAGCTTTGAGTTTGTCAACGGATTCCACGACACCGCCAACGCGGTGGCCACGGTGATCTATACGCATTCGCTCAAACCCATGGTGGCCGTGGTCTGGTCCGGCTGCTGGAACCTGATTGGAGTGTTGCAATCGGGGGGAGCGGTCGCATTCGGCGTGCTGGCCCTGCTGCCCGTGGAACTGGTGCTGAACGTCGGCTCCGGAGCCGGATTCGCGATGGTCTTCGCGCTATTGACTTCGGCGATCATCTGGAACCTGGGGACCTGGTATTTGGGACTGCCCGCATCCAGCTCGCACGCATTGATCGGATCGATCATGGGCGTGGGACTCGCGAACTCCCTGCTCGCGCCCGGCCATGTGTTCGGCGAAGGCGTCAACTGGGCCAAGGCGGAAGAGGTCGGGACCACGCTGCTGCTTTCCCCGATCCTGGGCTTCGTATGTTCCGCCCTGTTGCTCCTGCTGATGAAGGCCTTGATCAAGAACAAGGCTTTATACGAAGCTCCGGAGAAGGACAAGGCGCCGCCGCTGTGGATCCGTGGGCTCCTGGTTCTGACGTGCACCGGCGTGAGCTTCGGGCACGGATCGAACGACGGGCAGAAGGGCATGGGCCTGATCATGCTGATCCTGATCGGCATTCTGCCGACCACGTTCGCTGTGGACTTGACCTCCGACCCGAAATCGATCCAGGAGCTTGCGACGACGGCGGAGACGATCTCCGGCCAGATGGATCAGGTTGCGGCGGGCGTGGCCATGGCGGGTTACCAGGTTGCTGCCGATGAATTGTCGGAGTATCTGAAGACCACCGGCAAAGATACACCGCGAACCTTCGCGGCGATCGGCACCAAATGCCGCGAGATTAATGATCTCATCGACGGGAAGAAGGATCTGACGGATCTGACCTCGGACCAGCGGCGCATTTTGCGCAGCGATCTGTACCTAACCTCGGAGGCCATGAAGAAACTAAGCAAGCATGACAAGCTCACCGATCCAGCGCTGCAAAAATCGGCCGTCGCGCTGGCGAGCCGGATGGACAAGGTCACCAAATTCATTCCTCTGTGGGTGAAGGTGGCCGTGGCCGTCGCTCTGGGACTGGGAACGATGATCGGCTGGAAGAGAATCGTCGTCACGGTCGGAGAGAAAATCGGCAAGACCCATTTGACCTACGCGCAGGGTGCGTCAGCGGAACTGGTCGCGGCCGGCACAATTCAGTTGGCGACCGCTTACGGTCTTCCCGTGAGCACCACTCACGTGCTTTCTTCCGGCGTGGCCGGGACCATGGCCGCGAATCATTCCGGAGTTCAAATGGAGACGCTGCGGAACCTGCTGCTGGCCTGGGTCCTGACGTTGCCCGTCACCGTGCTTCTGGGCGCGGGGCTGTTCTCGTTCGTGCTGAACGTGCTGATCCGGCTGGGTATTAAGTAGGAAGCGCGACCAGGGGCGGTGCTTCGGAGCTGGTTAATCCCAAATGATCAGATCGTGGCGCTTGATGCAGGCGCGTTGCTCGGCATCCTCTACAAACAGGATCGGATCGTCCTTCAGATATTCAATCCCGATTCGGCTCGGGGAGACGCCACAATCTAAGAGGGCATTCGCGGCGGCCGACACGTGCGGAGGAACCACGTGCAGACTTCGATAGGTGCTGTAGTCGACCGTAAGCCACTGAAGATCGTGCGCGATCACCAGCCAAGCGAAAAGCGTAGCGAGCACAACCGCGGCGGCACCGACGATGGCGGCGCGGCCCCACTGCTGCCCGAGACACTCGATCGCGACTAACGCGGCCATCCCCAGGAGCGGCGAACGGATTGTGCGCCAGAGCATGCCGAGTTTCGCGCGTTTCTTGTACTCGTTGACAGAGGCGGCATCGAGGATCGGCATGGCAAGCTGCCACAGGGCGCGCTGTACGGTGGTCAGGGAAACCACTGCCGGATCGAATTTGAGGCGCTGCGATGGAATCACGAGCGTGGCCATGATGGCATTCTCCTCTAATCGATTGTAGACTCCTGCACAGCTTTTTGGGATGGACAAGCCGCGTTCAGCCGAATATTATTATTGATGCTATCGAGTTCATAACCGCCGGAGGATCTCGAGATGGATCGTCTTCGACTTCGCGCTTTCGCTGCATTTGTAACCGCGCTGGCATGCGCTGCCACTGCATGGGGAGACGTAACGGGCACATTAACGCTGTCCTCTGGCCAGCAGTTAAGCATGAGCGCCGGCATGATCGTGCCCTCTGGAGGAGATCTCCAGTTCGCCAGCAGCGGCATCAGCTTCTTGGGCGGCGCCAAGGCGTTCGACCTCAGCGGAAACAACGCGTCGGCATACCCGAATTTCGGGCTGAGCGAGGCCCAGCAGGATGCGTCGCTGATGTCCTCGAATCCGATTCCGTTGAGTTCCCTCATCGTCGGGAATCTGTTTCTGATGCAGGACAACGCCGGTAGCTTCGCCAAGGTCCTGGTGACTGCGTCGAGCGCCGCGTCCATCACTCTTCAGTTCGATACCTTCCAGTCGGTGGCCACTTCGGCCCCCAACATTACCAACGTGGAGAACGGGGCCGGCTATGTCTCGCAGGGACTGCCAAACGCCGGCATCGCCCAAGGTTCCATCTTTGTATTGTTCGGTACCGGCTTGGGCCCCCTGAACATCGATATTGCTCAGACTCCATTCCAATCCACTTCACTCGGCGGAACATCGGTCTCGATCACAGTCGGCGGCACGACCGTGAGCGCCCTCATGTCCTACACTTCGGCGACTCAGATTGCGGCGTTGCTGCCCTCCAACACTCCGGTTGGCACGGGAACCGTCTCGGTGACCTATACCAACAACGGCAACACCCAGACCGGCGCCGCGGTTCCGATCTCCGTGGTGGCGAACAACCTTGGCATCTTCACGATTGACTCGAGCGGCCAAGGCCCGGGCATCGTGACCTACCCCGACTACAGCTTGGTTTCGGCAGGGAAGGCCACGCCTTGCGGCGGTCCGAACACGTCGTGCGGGGCCGCCAGCCCGGGCGATGTGCTGATTCTCTGGGCGACCGGACTGGGCCCCATTAGCGGCAGCGACGCCGCCGGCGCGGGGCTGGGCCAGAACATGCCGAACATTCCGCTCAAGCTCTGGATCGGCGGCGTCCAGGCGGCCGTAACCTACCAGGGCCGCTCTGGCTGTTGCATCGGAGAGGATCAGATCGTCTTTACGGTGCCCAATAACGCTCCCACCGGCTGCGCCGTTCCGCTGCTGGTTCAGATCGGCAATGAGGTCAGCAACAACACCGTCATCCCGATCGCCACCGGCAGCCGGAATTGCACTCCCTCGAATCCCGCCCTTTCGGCGAACCTGGAGCAACTGGTCATGGCCGGCCCGATCACTTATGGGTCACTCAAACTCAGCCGCGACCCGGCTCCGGTTGGCACCAACGGATATCAGGACAACGCCACGCTCCAATTTCAGCAGCTAGCCGCCTATAACCGGGGCTCGCAGCCTTTCTTTTCCTCCTACGCCGATGATCAACCGCTGGGAACCTGCATCGTTTACAACGCCTTTAACTTTAGTACGAGCCTGCCCGTGCCTTTCACAAACAGCCTGAGCTTCGGTACCAGTTTCACCGTGACGGGCCCCAACGGCGCTATGGGTCTTGGGATCGGTCCGGGAAAATCCATCACCGTTCTCAGCTCCAGCGGAACATATCTCTCGCCAGGAGCCTACACGGTGACCAGCAACGGAGGGTCCGACATCGGGCCGATCCACGCGAACGTGACCATCCCCACACCGTTGACGCTGACCACCCCGAATCCCACCGGCTCCATCGCTCCGGTGACGCGTTCCAACGGAATGACGGTTAGCTGGACGGGAGGCGGAGCCGGCAGCATTGTCGGCATTGATGTGAGCGGCGTCACCGACAACACGTACTCAAACGGAGCCGTCGTCTACTGCGAAGTTCCCGCGAGTGCCGGCACCTTCACTGTTCCTCCGTACGCCCTGCTGGCGCTTCCTCCCGGAAACTTCGGTGGCCTCGTGTTCCGCCAACGGACGCCTGAGGTCCCCCTCACCGCCACCGGCCTTAATGCCGGGCAGCTTCAGACCCTGGAAGCCCCCGTGTTCGCGAACTTCACTTTGCAGTAAGGCCTGGGTCAAGGGACGCGCGCGACGACTTCGTAGGGCCGCATCATTTCATTGTCCTCGTGCTCGAGGACGTGACAATGATAAACGTATTTTCCGGGATAACCCTCGAAGCGGATGATAAAGCGGGTGACCATGCCGGCATGCGCGCGCACCGTATCCTTCCATCCGGATTCGCTGGGCTCGGGCGGCTCGACATTCTCGATAAGACGCAACTGGCCGGCAGTCTTGTACGCATAGGTGTCGAACTTGCGGCGGTCGAGAATCTGAAAGCGGACCAGGTGCAGGTGGATGGGATGGGAATCGTCGGTAGGATTGACGAGGCTCCAGATCTCGGTGGAGTCGAGCACGGGCTTCTCGGTAATGGGCATGTGCCAGTGCGCGCGGTTCAGCAGCATCAGCATCGACTCCTCGGCTCCGTTCATGTATTCGTCGATGGTGAGAACACGAGTCTGGACCGCCGCGGATTCTGGAATCTTGGGAACGGCGCGCAGAACGGAGGGCAGGGCGCTGGGGTCGGAGACTTTGGCGCGCGCGACGCGGAATTGCAGCATCGGAAATGCATCGTTATTTAATACGATTTGATCGCCGGCGTGATCCTTGAAGTCGATAACGAGATCGACGCGTTCCCCTGGAGCCAGCACGAAATCCTGAATCGCGATGGGCGCGGGAAGCAAGCCCTGATCGGTGCCGATCTGATGGAAGGGCTGTCCATTCGAAAGGGAGAGATGGTAAAACCTTCCATTTGACGCGTTAAGAACGCGGAAGCGGTATTTGCGCGGATCCACATCAAGATAAGGAGTCAGCTTGCCGTTGACCGTCATGGCGTTGCCGAAGACTTCGGGAACCCACGGCTCACCGGGTTTTCCGGAGACGGGGTAATCCAGGCTGCCGTCTTTGAGCAGGAACCGGTCGCAGAGAATCAGCGGGATTTCGTACGGGCCTTTGGGCAGATTTAACGCGTCTTCTATCGAATCGCGAATGATATAAGCGCCGGCTAGACCCGCGTATATGTTCAAGCGATTGATGCCCATGGCGTGGTCGTGATACCAGAGCATGGCCGGATCTTGGGCGTTCGGATAAGAATAGGTTGCCGATTTTCCGGGAACATACCAATCCTCGGGCCAACCGTCGCTTTCAGGAGGCGCCTTCGCACCGTGAACATGGACCACGGCGCGGACTTCGGGCTTGTCCGCTTCCGCTCCGTGCAGGCGATGGTCGATGGTCAAGAAGTGCTTCTCGGGAAGCTCGTTGGCCCATTCGACCTGGATGCGTTGACCGCTGCGTGTCTCGATGGTAGGGCCGGGCCAGCTTCCTCCGTAGGTCCATAATTTCGTGGCGGGGAGATCGCGATGCAGCTTGGCCTCGGTCTGGCGCATTGCGATCCGATAGCGGGCCATGCCGATTTTGCTGTTCTCGAGAGGCTTTGCGACAGGAGGAATCGGAAGAGGGTCGACGAATTTGGGGAGCGTGTTGGGGTCGAGCTGGGGAACTCGCTGGGCGATGCCAGTGCAGGCGGCTCCCGCACTGGCTAGAAGAAACTGTCGCCGGGTGACGGGCACGCTTACGGGGCTACCGGCTCACCGCTGGAGGGATCGAGAATGAGTTTCTTCTTATTGGCCTTGGTGAACTCGAACATATTCTCGATGGAATTGGCGATAGCGTCGAAGGAGCCGTTGCCGATGCGCGTTCCGTTCAACCAATTATCCTCGACGAATCGAATGATCGAAGTTTGGTCCGTGACGGTATGATCCACGAAGTTCTGCTTGGACCATGGCGAGATCACCAACAACGGCAGGCGCGGGCCATAGCCGCAACGGCCTTGGGCTGGAGCGCCGCTGGTGCCTGGGCCGGGAAGCGCGGCCGCGCCATTTCCGCAGGAAGCCGGTCCGTTGAGGGTATCGGCGGGGCTGCTGGACTGGTTCACGATCGGGCCCATCTGGTGATCGTACCATCCGTCGGAATCGTCATAGGCGATAACCACGGCGGTGCTGTCCCACTCGCCGGTGGCTTGAAGGAAGTTGATGACGTTGACGATGAACGCCTGCTCGTCCAGAGGGTCGGAGTATCCGGGATGGCCGTCCTGATAGCCGGGGGCTTTGAGGAAGCTGACTGCCGGAAAGTTACCGGCGTTGACGGCGTCGTAGAAGTCGTGCACGTCGTACTGGTGATTGGCGGCGTCGGAGTATCCGATGCTCGCCACCGACGTCGGCCGCGTGTGCGTCGGGTTGGCCAGGGATTTGTAATATTGAAACGGCTCGTGGTGCGGGATGTAATCTGCTTTCTTCGTATTGGTGACTGTGGAGGTGGTGCTGCGGGCGCAGCCGGTGGTCCCGTTGGAGTTGGTGACGGTGAGATCGAAACCCTGCGTGAAGAAGCCCCAGGTCACGCCCTGTGCGTTCAAGAGGTCGCCGATGGTTTGCCCGGTCAGGCTGAACAACTCGCCGGTAGTGGTGGAACAAACGTCGCCAAGCGGATCGGCATCTCCGATATCGGTGGTGGTGCCGTTGCCGCCGTTGGTCACCGCGCCGGTGCCGTTGATGTTGCCGGTGACGCCACCGGTTTGGCCCGAGACCAGATTGATTGCTCCGGGCGTCGACGGACCGAAGTTGGTGTCATAGGAATTGTCGCTCATCGCGAAGCGCTGCGCATAGTTCCACAGAGCTGTCACCGTGTTGCCGTCATAGTATCCCATGGTAATTCCGGTGGTCGTGTAGGGCGTGAAGCCGATGCCGGTTGGAGCCGGCGGAGGTCCTGCGACGCCGACGGAAGACGGGAACAGATCCATCAATCCGCCGTGCATGGCCGATTGCTCGGGACCGTAGTTATGATTCTGATCGGTGGTCGCGGCCTGGGAGCGATCCAGGCGGAATGGGTTGACGGCTCCGGTTCCGTTGGCTGTGTTAACGAAGTTCGGGTTGTGAGTGGCCAGCCCGGTCGTCAACCCGTTCACCGAAGGGGTGTTCGGCAGCGCGTTAAAGGCCGGCTCGCCAGTCGGGTTGGTCGCCACGGGATAGGTGCCGAAGTAATGATCGAAGGATACATTCTCCTGGAAGATCACCACCAGATGTTTGATAGGCGTAATGGAAGCAGCAGTGGAGGATTGCGCGCGAACCGGCGCGGGGCCGATGAGCAAGCCGAAGATCAGAAGCTGAACGACCAATAATGAGAGAAAGGGGCGCATAATTGTTCCTTTAGGTCCTATTCGTTATCGGGTGCGAGTTGTCTTTTTGGCGTTGACCACTTCTCCGCTGGTTGGGTCCAGGAGGAGCGGCTTGACGGGCGTGCCGGCAAAGTCGAAGGAATTCAGAATCGATCCGGCCATTGCATCGAAGGATTGGTCGCCGATTCTGCCGAGGTTCCAATTGTCTTCGATAAAGCGCAGGATCGAGGTGGTGTCGGTGATGGTGTGGTCGACGAAGTTCGGCTTGGCGAACGGCGAAATCACCAGGAAAGGAAGGCGCTCGCCGTAGCCGCAGCGATCGAGATACGCTCCCTGCACCGGAGTTCCGCACAGGCCGGCGCCGTTCAGGGCGTCGTTGGCGGAGTCGTTGGACTGGCTCACGATCGGCGGCATCACGTGGTCATACCAGCCGTCGGAATCGTCGTAGGTGATCAGAATCGCCATCTCATTCCATTCGGGCAGTCGCATCAGATCGTTGATGGTGTTCACGAGAAACGTCTGCTCCGAAAGCGGGTCCGAATTGGCGGGATGGCCGGTGCTGTTGGCGGAAGCCTTCAGAAAACTAACCGCGGGAAGATAGCCGTTATAAGCCGCGTTCCAAAAGTCGCCGAGCGAATACTGATGATTGGCTTGGTCGGTCTGCCCGATTTGCGAGACCACCGAGGGCGGAAGATGATGCGGATTCGCGGTGGAGGCGTAGTAATTGAACGGATCGTAATGCGTGTTGTAAATGCTGGAACAGGTCACGACGCCGTTTTTGGAGCCCGTGGGAATCCAATCGCCGTAAAACCACCCCCAGGTGACGGCCTGGGCGTTGAGAAGATCGCCGACGTTCTTGCCGGTCATGAGAACCGGCGTGCCGGAGGTGCAATCATCGTTGGCAGCCGGAGCCTCGACATTGGCGATAACGCTGCCGTTGGCGACTTTCCCTGCAATCGAGGCGATGCTGGTTTGATGGGTTTGTCCGGAAATCAAATTGAGATGGCCCATCACCGTGGTGCCGAACTCGGTGTCGAAAAAGTTGTCGCTCATTGCGAAATTCTGGGCGTAGTTCCAAAGCGCGGTGACGGTGTTGCCGTCGTAATAACCCATGGCCAGACCTGCCGGGCACGTGGCGCTAACGGGCGCGCTGGTGATCTGCACGAACTGGTCCAGCAGGCCGCCGTGGTAGGCTTTCTGCTCATCGGTGTAGTGATTGTCGTTGTCGCAGGTGACGTTCATGCTGCGGTCGAGCCGGAACGGCTGAATGCTGTTGGGATTGTGCGTCAGCAGAGTACCGCTCAGCCCGTTGATCTCGGGAGTGTTGGCCGCGGCATGAAACGCGGGCTCGTCCTGGGGGTTCTTGGCGTTGGGATACGTCCCGAAATAGTGATCGAAGGAATTGTTTTCGTCAAAAATCACGACCACGTGCTTGATCGGCGTCGTGGTGCTTTGAGCGTGAACCAGCGAGGTGGTGGTGAGCAGGCCGAGCAGAGCCGCGGCGAAGGGGTGGAATTTCATGAACCACAACGATACAGAAGCTCTGTTCCAGTGCGATGAATTTTCGGTCAAGAATTCGTGTCCGGCGCATGAACCTCCGTGCCGCCGGAAGAACTGTTTCCCCGCGTGCTAACATGAAAATTCTTAGGAGCAGGATTGGCCGGGCCTCCGTTGAATCTCGTCGCGATCTACCCCGGCTCCTTCGACCCGATTACGAACGGGCATCTGGACCTGATTTCCCGCGGCAGCCGGCTGGTGGAGCGGCTGATCGTGGCGGTCCTGCGCAACGAAAATAAGCGCCCGTTGTTCAGCGTCGAGGAGCGCGTGGAGATGCTTCGGGAAGTCACCGGAGTGTACCGCAACGTCGAGGTCGGATCGTTCGACGGTCTGCTGGTGAATTACGCGGCGGAGCGTGGCGCGAATCTAATTATACGCGGCATCCGGGCCATTTCGGACTATGAGCATGAGCTCCAGATGGCGTTGATGAACCGGCGGCTGCGTCCGGAGATCGAGACCGCGTTTCTGATGGCGGGTGAGGCGTATTCCTTCATCAGCTCGCACCTGATCAAGCAGGTGGTGTCGCTGGGAGGCGATGTCGCCGGCATGGTGCCGCGCGAAGTCGAGGCGCGGCTCAAGAAACGTTACGCGGCGCAGGGGTCTGACGCTGGATAATGACAGAGGAATTATGCAAACCGTACAAGAACTGGCGCAACGGATTTCGCTGATCAGCGAATCCTCCACGATGAAGGTGGCCGCCGAGGCCGACCGTTTACGAAGAGAGGGCGTCGACGTGGTCGACTTCAGCGCGGGGGAACCCGATTTCCCCACGCCCGACAACGTCAAGCTCGCGGCCATCAAGGCCATCGAGGAAAATTTCACCAAGTACACGCCCGTCAGCGGCACCGTGGAGTTGAAGCAGGCGATCGTCGACCATCATAAGGGCCTTTACGGCACAACCTACTCGGTCAAGGAATGCATCGCCAATATGGGCGGCAAGCACGCCATCTTCAACCTGACCCAGGCGCTGCTCGATCCAGGCGACGAAGTCATCATCCCGGTCCCGTATTGGGTGACGTTCAAGGATGTGGTCAATTACGCCGGCGGCAAGTGCGTCTTCGCCGAAACGGATGAGCAGGAAGGCTTCACGCTCAAGGCCTCGACGGTGGAGCGCGCCATCACGCCCAAAACGCGCATGATCATTCTCAACTCGCCCTCCAATCCGAGCGGGGCGATTTTCGATCGCGCCGAGCTGGAACGGATCTTCCGCATGGCCAAGGACCGGGGCATTTGGATTCTGGCCGACGAGTGCTATGAGCGCTTTCTGTATTCGAGCGAGCCCTTCTCGCTGGCGTCGCTTCCGGGCGCGAAGGACACCGTGGTGGTGGCCGGGTCGCTTTCGAAAACTTACGCCATGACGGGATGGCGCATGGGCTTCGTGCTGGGGCCGGCGGCGGTGGTCGCGGGCATCAACAAGCTCCAGAGCCATGCGACCTCCAATCCCAATTCGATCACCCAGAAAGCCGCGATCGAGGCGCTACGCGGTCCGCAGGATTCGGTGACTGCGATGCTCGCCGAGTATCGCCGCCGGCGCGATTACGTGATGGAGCGGCTGCGCGGGATGCCGGGTGTCAGGACCCAGACTCCACAAGGGGCCTTCTACGCCTATCCCAACGTTAGCGCGGCGTTCCGCGGCGGCATCGCCAATGCGTTCCAGTTCTCTGAGAAGCTGCTGGCGGAGGAGCATGTCGCGCTGGTGCCCGGCGAAGCCTTCGGAACCACCGAGCACATCCGCATCTCCTACGCGACCTCGATGAAGGAGTTGGCGCGCGGGCTCGACCGGATCCAGCGCTTCATTGCCGCACGGGTTTGACGCTTGAAGCCCCGGCAACTGAAACCGCGCTTCCTCGAAAAGGTCTGGGGATCGGAGCATCTCGAGCCTTGGTTTAAGAGCACCGGGGCCAAGATCGGCGAGGTGTGGTTTGAAGGCTCGGACGAGCTCCCGCTGCTGGTGAAGTTCCTGTTCACGTCCGGCAAGCTGTCCGTACAGGTGCATCCGGACGACGCCTACGCGGCGAAGCATGAAAACAGCCGCGGAAAAACCGAGATGTGGCACGTGCTGGCGGCGGACCCGGGCGCCCGCATCGCCGCCGGATTTCGCGAGCCCATTTCCGCGGAGCGTTTGCGCGCGGCGGCGTTATCCGGTGAAATCGAAGAGCTTCTGGCCTGGCATGAAGCCCGCCCCGGCGACACGTTCTTCATCCCCGCGGGAACGGTGCATGCCATCGGCGCCGGCCTCACGCTGTGCGAGATTCAGCAGCTCTCCGATGTCACCTACCGGCTTTACGATTACGGACGTCCGCGGGAACTGCACATCGATCAGTCTCTGGCGGTCAGCCGCCGCGAAGCGCATTCGGCTCGCGTCGCCCCTCGAATGCAGGCCAACGGCGAGGAACTGGTCGCCTGCAAATATTTCACGGTGAGGCGCCATGAGATCTCCGGAAGGATCGAGTTTCCAAATCCGCCCGATCTGTTGGTCGTTATTGATGGGGCCGGACACATCGGCTCCGAGCCTGTCCAATCCGGCGAGGTGTGGTACTGCGCGCCCGGGACTAACCCGTTTGAGGTGACCGGCCGGTTAACCCTTTTGGGGGTGTCAACGTCGGGAAATCCGGTACGCATTGACAGGGGTGTACCGCCTAATATATCGTGATTACACACTCTTAGAGTAAGAGTGCCCTTCCAGCAACGGCTACCCGCGTGCCGGAACAGGGAACGCGGCGGGATTGGCTGTTCTCCCCGCGATCTCGGTCACCATGGAGCGGACCCGCTGCTCCATATAGTGACGATGGAGCGGACACGCCGCTCCATATAGTGACGATGGAGCGGACACGCCGCTCCATATCAATTTCCGGCCGGTTTAGTACTGTTTTTCCTATTACCGTCCGATCTATCTAGTTGAACCACCACTGTTAGGACAAGGGGAAGCGTATGAGACTTTGTGTAGCCGCGCTGCTGGCGGTGATCTTGTGCTCTCCGGCTGTTGTCGGGCAAGCCATCGATGGAGATATTGTCGGCACCGTATACGACGCCACGGGAGCCGCTGTGCCGCATGCCAGCGTGACTTTGGAGAGCGTTGCCACGGGTGTCAGGAATTCCGGCGCCACCGGAGCAGACGGAGCCTACCGCTTCAGCAATGTCTTGATTGGGGCCTACAAGGTGGAGGTCAGCGCTCCCGGCTTTGCGGAGGCGTCGTTCACGGATGTACAGGTGAACCTCAACACGACCACCACCTTCAACGTGCCTCTTCAACTGGCCGCCGTAAAGGCCGACGTGACCGTGGTTGAGGCTCCGGCGTTGCTCGAAACCACCACCGCGCAGATCTCTACATCTTACTCGGACCGCGCGGCCGAGGATCTGGCCATTGCCTCGAACGCTGGGAATGGCGCGCTTAATCTGGCGCTGCTGAGCGGCGGCGTAGCCAGCGCCGGCGGCGTCGGAGCCGGGGTCGGACCCGCGGTGGGAGGGCAGCGTCCCCGCAGCAACAACAACTCGGTCGAGGGTGTGGACGACAATCGCAAGGACACCACCGGACCCACGACGCTGGTGCCCAACGATGCCGTTGCCGAATTTACCGTGCTTCAGAATCAGTACAGCGCCGAGTTTGGGCATTCCGGCGGAGGCCAGTTCAACACGGTGATCAAGAACGGCGGCAACGTGATTCACGGGTCGCTCTTTGAATATCTCCAGAACCGCCATCTGAACGCGGTGGATCAGGAATTCGCGCGGCAGGGAATCCTCTCCAACCCGCGCTATGACAACAACCGCTTCGGAGGAGAGGTCGGCGGTCCCATCCGCAAGAATTCCCTGTTCTACTACGGACTGGTCGAGGACAACCCGGTGGGCTTTGCGGCCACAAATTCGCAGGCGATTTCTGCGCCGACCGCGGCGGGCTATCAGATCCTCGCTGGGTTGCCCGGAGTGTCGCAAACCAATCTCGGCATTCTCGAAAAGTATCTGCCGGTGGCGTCGGCGGCCAACGCGGCGCCAACCACCGTAGACGGCGTCACCATCCCGCTCGGCATCGCCCCTGTCCTCGCGCCCAGCTACTACAACTTTTACAACTGGCTGGGTTCGCTGGATTATACGATTTCCCCGTCGGATCAGTTGCGGTTTCGCTCCATCAACAACCGCCAGAATGCAATCGACAGCAGCGCCAATCTCCCGCAGTTCTGGACCCACCAACTGACCACCAGCGAGCTCGCGACTCTATCGGAATATCACACCTTCCGGCCGAATCTATTGAACGAGGTGCGTTTGTCCTACAATCGCTTCAACTCCAACAACGTGCTGCCCAACGCGCAGTACCCCGGTCTGGATCAATTCCCCAACATCGTGATTTATGGCGATCTAGACGCGCAGATCGGCCCGGATCAAAACGCCCCGCAGCAGAACGTGCAGAATACGTACCAGCTCACCGACAACCTGAGCTGGGTCAAGGGGCGTCACGATCTGAAGTTTGGTATCGACGCTCGCGATCAGATCTCCGCCAGCACTTACATTCAATACGAGCGCGGAGATTACGAATATCTGAACATGGCCAGGTTCCTTCTCGATCAGGTGCCGGATTATAAGGTGCAGCGCAGCGTGGGAGACCGGCCTTATTCCGGCAACGCCAACGCTTTTTATGCCTTCATGAATGACAACTGGAGGGTTTCGAGCCATCTGAGCTTGAATCTGGGCGTGCGCTACGAATATAACGGCGTTTCGGAATCCATGAAGGACTTCGCCATGAACAGCGCCGCGGACGTGCCCGGAGTGCTCACGTTCTTCGCCCCGCAGGCGCAAAAGCTCAACTTCGCGCCGCGTTTCGGTTTCGCGTATTCACCGGGCCACAAGGCCACCACCAGCATTCGGGGCGGATTCGGAATCGGCTACGATCCCATCTTCGATAACGTCGGGCTGAACGTGCGGCCTCCGCAGGATTCCTCGCTGATCCAGAACGTTCCCGCCAATACGCCAAATTTTCTCGGCAACGGCGGAATCGCCAACGTTTTACCCACGCTCACGCTCGCGCAACTTCGCGCCGCCACCACCTTCTGGCTGCCCAATCAGGAGCTGGGCTACGCGATGAACTGGAGCCTGGGAGTGCAGCACGAGTTCGCCCACGACTACACGCTCGAAGTCCGCTACGTAGGCTCGCGCGGCGTGCATCTGATCGAGCAAACCGAACTGAACGCCAATGCCGTGGTGACTCCAAACTTGTACCTGCCGACCTATCTCCAGTCGCCAGGAGCAGCCGTGCTGAACAGCCTGCCTGTTACGTTGACAGAATTGAATGCGCTGAAGGCGCAGAATAATCCGCTCGCGCCATACGGATTCACCAGGGCGATCACCTCTTACGAGCCGCTGGGGAATTCCATCTACAACGGTCTGGCGACGGAGCTCAAGAAACGAATGTCGCGCCACCTGTTCTTCCTGGCTGCCTATACCTGGAGCCACATGCGGGACGACAGCACGGCCGAGATCAATACTACGGCGCTTTCGCCGCGGAGGCCCCAGGATTTCGGGAATCTAAAATCGGAGTGGGCGGATTCCGCGCTGGACCGCCGCCATCGCGCCACCGTTACCTGGATCTATGAAACGCCATGGTTCAACAAGAACCAGAACGGGTTCGTCCGCAACGCGTTGGGCAACTATCAAATCTCGGGGACCTATCTTGTCGAGTCTCCGGAATACGTCACTCCCCAGGGCGGGATCGACGCCAATCTCAATGGCGACACCGCTTCGGACCGGACGATTATCAACCCCGCCGGCGTTTCCGGAACAGGCAGCGGCGTGACTGCGCTCAAGAACAGTTCCGGCGGGATTGTCGCCTATCTCGCCAATAATCCGGACGCGCGGTACATCACCGCGGGCGCCGGAGCGCTGTCCGACGCCGGACGCAATACGCTGGCAACGCCGCGAATTAACGATTGGGACCTCACGGCGTCGAAGAACTTCACCTTCCGGGAGCGGTTCAGGCTTCAATTCCGCGCCGACTTCTTCAATGCGTTCAATCATCCGCAATATACGCCCGGCCTGGTGGACAGCGTGAGTCCCGTGAACCGGACCAGCACAGCTCTGCCGATTTCGTATCTGATGCCGAGCAGTCCGCTCTTCGGCCAGTTCAACCAGGTGTTCGGCAGCAACCCACGGTACATCCAACTGGGCATCAAGCTTCGGTTTTAAAGCACCGCTCCCAGCCGTTACGAAAAAAACAACTTCCAGGCGGTGACGGTGAGCGCGTGGGTGACCATCGACGCGCGGATGCTGCGGGCCTGCCGGAACGCCAGCCCGTAAAACACGCCGGCGACCGCGGCCATCGCCACCATCCGCCAGTTGGGGAAAGCGTGGAACCACAGATGCGCCAGGCCGAACAGAAGCGATGCCAGCGCCAGGCCCATCCACTCGCTCTTCAGCCACTGTCCGATCCACTGCTGCAATAGCCCCCGGAAGAAGAATTCCTCGCCCAGGGCCAGCACCCACAGGACCCCGAAGAACGTTCCCAGCGCCAGCAAGGTGATCCGGTCCCATCCTTGAAGAGGCAGGTGCGGCGAGCCGAATCCCACAGCCCAGGACGCCAGGGCTGCCGCGGGCAGGAACACAACGAAGTAGGCCAGGCCGATTCCCCATTCCCGGCGCTTGGGCCAGAAGCCGAAGCCGACTCCCTTCATGCGCCGGACGCTGAGCATCGCGAACGCGCCGGTGCGGATCCACATCACCTTTCCCAGGACGTCCAGCGTCAGTTTGGGATACGGGTCGATGTACTCGCGGCGTTCCAGATTCGCCAGGAAAACCGCGGCCATGAACACGACGAACAGAAGATCGGCCGCGCCCTGGCGGGGCAGCAAAACATACCAGAAGGACGCGACGCCGGCGAGGCCGAGGATCGCCGCCAGCGCTTCCCAGCGAAAAAACCCGAAGGCCAGCGAGGCCGCGCAGTAGGGCGCTGCGGCGGAAAGCGTCAGCGCCAGGGCCACGGCCGCGGGCGGAAGGCGCTCCAATCGAGTTCGCCAGCGTTCCACGCCGAGGGTGTAATAAAAACTGGCTTCCAGCAGGAACGCGGGCAGCGCCGCCAGCGCCAGGTGTAAAGGGATATGGTATTGCCGGGCATAAACGAACGCCGCCGCCGCGGAGCCGAACCAGATCAACGGCAGCGCCCAGGTCTCTTTCATCGCAACTATGCCATCGTACCCTTTTCGGGTAACCATTTCGCCGCCGCCGAGTATTCTTAAGTGAAAGCTGTGACGGTGAGCACAACCGACAACGCCTTGATGGCGCAAGTGAGCGCCGGGGAGCTGCCTAAGCTCGCCGTGTTGTTCGAGCGGCATCACCGCGCCTTGTTCCGCTACTTCGTGTCGCTGAACCGGGACCGGGAGCTTTCCGAGGATCTGGTGCAAGACGTGTTTTTTCGCATGCTGCGATATCGGGCCAGTTACGATCCCGCCAAGGCGTTCACGGCGTGGATGTATGGAATCGCCCGCCGGGCAAGCCTGGACCGGGCGCGGGACCGCCGCGCCGAGGTGATTGGAATTGAAGCGATTACAGAGCGCCGTGGAGAACCCGCCTCCACCGCGCCGGGTCCGGAAGAGCGGGCGGCCAAGATGCAGAATCTCGGATTGTTGGAGCGGGCGCTGAGTCTGCTGCCGGCCGACAAGCGCGAGATTCTGGCGCTCAGCCGGTTTCAGGAAATGAAGTATGAGGACATCGCTGCGGTGCTGGAGTGCGAAGTCGGAGCCGTGAAGGTGCGCGTGTACCGGGCCGTGCGCGCCCTGGAACAGATTTATTTTGCGCTGGAGAAGGAAAAAGCATCATGACATGCGAAGAGATCGAGTCGCGCATGGCCGAGTATTGGAGCAAGAGCCTGGATAAGGAGCGGGAGTCGGCAATCGAGGCCCATCTGGCCACTTGCGAAACCTGCCGCGCCGAGGAGCAGCGGTTGGGCTCGCTGTGGCGGGATCTGGCGAGATTGCCTGCGCCGGAGCCTGGCCCCGGCGTTCGTGCACGATTCTACGAAACGCTGGAGGCATATCGGGACGGCGCGGCCGCGGAGATGAAGCATCCATCGTCTGGATGGAGAAAAACGGCGTGGGTTTGGCAGATGGCCGCGGGCGTGGCGCTGGCGCTGACGGGAGTGGCCGCGGGCTACAGCTTCCACGCCAGCCAGGCGGCCAATGCGGAGGTAGCGCAACTGCGCGGGGAGGTGGGCAATATGCGGCAACTGGTGGCACTTTCGTTACTACAACAGCAGTCCGCGAGCGAAAGACTGCGGGGCGTGAGCTGGACCTATCGCGTCGAGCCCTCGGACACCGAGGTGCTGGCGGCGCTGCTCACCGCGGTAAATCACGATCCCAACGTGAATGTGCGGCTGGCGGCCGTCGACGCGCTGCGGCCTTTTGCTGCCACCCGGACCACGCGGGACGCAGTGATTCAGTTGCTGCAGGGCCAGACGGCGCCCATTGTGCAGGTGGCGTTGATCGATCTTTTGGTGGATTTGAAGGAGACCGAAGCCGCGCAGGAGCTGCGCAAGGTGGCGTCGGATAGCTCCACGGACGTTGGTGTGAGGCAGCGCGCCCAGTGGGCTTTGGAGAGATTGCAATGAATATCTTGAGAGATTTGACGATCGTTGGAATCGGATTGGCGGCGATGGCCGCGGCCCAGGAGCAAACGCAGCACCTCACCGTGCCGTTTCGCGATGCCGCCGCGCCGCGAAAGCTGGAAGTAAATCTGGCGACGGCGGCCACGCTTACGGTACGGGGAACCGAAAGAGCCGATGTGGCGATCGACTACACCCCTCGCGGACCCTACACTCCGCGCTACAGCCATTCCGAACCGCCGCCAGGAATGCATCGCATCGGCGGATCCAGTCTCTTGGACGCTACGGAGGACGGAAACACCGTGCGCGTGAACGGTGGCGGATTTATCGGGAATCTTGGCGACGTCACCATCCAGGTTCCGGCCCAAACCTCCGTCGCGATTGCGATGTCGCTGGGAGGAAAGATCGTGGTCGAAAACATCGCGGGTGAAATCGAGGTCAATCACCTCAATGGAGACATCACGATTACGAACGCGTCAGGTCCCGTGGTGGCGCATTCCACCAACGGCAAGATTACCGCATCGCTGAGCCGGCTTACGATGAATAAGAGTGTGAGCTTTTCCACTTTTAACGGCGAAATCGATGTGACGCTGCCCGCCGATGCGAAGGCCACGCTGAAGGCCCGGGCCGACAACGGCGACATCTTCACGGATTTCGACGTGAAGGTAGATCCCCAGGCGGCTGCGCCATCTGCCCAGGCTGCCCCTCCCGCTCCGCCGCCCCCGCCGCCTCCACCACCACCGCCAGTTCCGTCGTCGTCGTCCTCTCGCTCCGCGACCAGAGAGCAGCTGAAGGAGCAAATCAAGGCGCAGGTTAAGACCGCGGTCAGATCCGGCGTCGGCCGCGGCAGGCTCTCGGATTACGTCGAGGGCACCATCAACGGCGGCGGCACCGAAGTCCAGTTCACCACCTTCAACGGACGAATTCTGATCCATAAGAAGTAGCTCCCGGAAGAGCCGCTTGCCGCGCCGGGGTAAAATGGCCCTGTCATGCCTTCCTTCCCCGGCGTGGATTATCTGCGCATCGACTCGCTGTTCACCGAGCAGGAGCTGATGGTGCGCCAGACCGCGCGCCAGTTCGTGGACGACCGCGCGCAGCCGCTGATGCGCGATTGCTTCCGGGATGCCCGCTTCCCTAGTGAGCTGATCGCGGAGATGGGGCGGCTGGGATTCTTCGGCGCGAATCTGGAAGGCTACGGCTGCGCCGGCATGAGCAACGTCGAGTACGGCCTGATCATGCAGGAGCTGGAACGGGCCGACTCCGGACTGCGCAGCTTCGTCAGCGTGCAGGGCGCGCTGGTGATGTACCCGATCCTTTCTTACGGAAGTGACGAGCAGAAGCAGCGCTGGCTGCCGCGTCTCCAATCCGGCGAGGCCATCGGCTGCTTCGGCCTCACTGAGCCGGGCTTCGGGTCGAATCCCGCGGGAATGCTGGCGCGCGCGCGCCGCGAAGGCTCGCAGTGGGTCCTGGACGGTGAGAAGACCTGGATCACCAGTGGTTCGATCGCCGACGTCGCGCTTGTGTGGGCTCGCGCCGAAGAAGGCGTCCGAGGATTCCTGGTGGAACGGGGAACGCCGGGATTCACTTCGCGGGAGATTCACGGAAAGCTGTCCATGCGCGCTTCCGTGACCTCGAGTCTGGCGCTTCAGGATTGCCGGGTTCCGGAAAGCGCGATGCTGCCGGGCGCAAAGGGCCTGAAGCCGGCGCTGAGTTGCCTGACCCAAGCTCGCTACGGGATCGGCTGGGGCGTGATCGGCGCGGCCATGGATTGCTACGAGACGGCTCGATCGTATGCGGTGCTGCGCAAGCAGTTCGAGGGACGGCCGATTGCGTCGCACCAATTGGTGCAGGAAAAGCTGGCCTGGATGATCACGGAGATCACCAAGGCGCAGCTCCTGGCCGTGCAGGTGGGCCGATTGAAGGATCAGGGGCACGCCGACCCGGCGCACGTGTCCATGCTCAAGCGCAACAACGCCTCCATCGCGCTCGACTGCGCCCGCATGGCGCGGGATCTTCTGGGCGCGGCCGGCATCGTCGACGAGCATCCGGTGATGCGCCACATGTGCAACCTGGAAACGGTGAAGACCTACGAAGGCACGGACCACATACACGCGCTGGTCATCGGCGAGCGGGTGACCGGCGTCGCGGCCTATAAATAACGCAGGCTACGTGGTAGATGAAACGCGTGGTAGCATGGAAAAGGTTGTCTTATGGCCATTCTTTTGACCCTGGTTCATTACATCGTTTGCATTTTCTTGATTATCGTGGTGCTGCTGCAAAGCGGGAAGGCCGCGGACCTCGCCGGCGCGTTCGGCGGAATGGGCTCGCAAACCGTATTTGGGCCGCGCGGATCGGCCACGGTGCTGTCCAAGGCCACCACCATCGCGGCGGTGCTGTTCATGGTCACCTCGCTGAGCCTTTCGATCATCGCCACGCGGGGCGGAAAGGGCGGTTCGTCGGTGCTCGACAAGGCCAAGGCCGCGCCGACGCAACAACAGAAGAATGCTACGCCGCAACCGGGTTCCACGGTACCGCTCACGATGACCCCGGTTGGTCCGAACGGGGAAAAGGGCACGCCCCAAACGGTTCCGGCTCCAGTGGTGCCCGCGCCGGCGCCGGCAAAGTAGTTTCCTTCTCGCGGAGATGGCGGAATTGGCAGACGCACTAGCTTGAGGTGCTAGCGGGTAACTCCGTGGGGGTTCAAGTCCCCCTCTCCGCACCACAAAAACCCTTGGGAGTCATTAGTTTACGGCTCCCAGCTTGCGCCGGGTATTCGATGGACCACGGACGGAAGCTCCTCTATGGCAGCAGTTAGTGCCCGCGATTGTGTTGGTCCTGAAATTCCTTGAGACGGCCCAGATCATCGGCCAGCACTGCTCGATCACGCTCCGCAAGGCGGTTGTCGTTTGAGGACTTCCGGATGGAATCGATCACATCATTAAGGATGCCGTTATCCCATCGGCCCTGATCGAGATCGGCCTGCATTTTCGTCAGCTCTTCTTCCGTCTTGTGCAGACGCGTGCGCTCTTGATCGCTTGCCTTGACAGCACTCCAGGTGTGTTCCAGATCGGTCCTCACATTCATGAAAATGTGCGGCCGCCACCCCTCGCCGCGAAGGCGCTCTTCGCGATCGTGATACCAGTCCTGCGCGGCGGCGCCGAACGCCAGCGCCCCGGCGATTACGCCGGCTGCAAAGGTTCGCTTCATTGTGATCTCCTCCCCCTCACACCATTATCGCGAAGGGCGTCTCACTACGGCGGGCAGACTCCAGGACACGCACCGCTCATGTATCCGAGCTTGCACGAAAGAATATGCGCCTGCACGAACGAATCGAAATTGGCGTGCCAGATGTCGTCTCCTAGTTCGGTTACAACGTCCCAAATCTGTTTCGCAATCGGTTCATCCGAAATAATCTGGTACCCAAGCGCAGCGCTTTGAATGAATTGTAATTGCCCCACAGGCTCGTATCCCCATTGCTGTGCTTCCTGAAACAGAGCCAGCACGTCCTTGGGAGCACCAGGTATCAGATCAAGCTTGTTGGCCCAGCCGACGAACACCGCACTCGGCGGCACTAAGGGAACGATGTCCTGGTAGTTTTCGTACCGGACTTGAGTCAGTTTCGGCTGGTAGGCCAACTGAAAAGCCACGTCCCCGGTCTTCGGGGATGCGAATGTCACCACCTTGGTTACCGGGATTCCCATATTCTGGCTTAGCATCCACGCTCCAAGGGAAGCCATCGCTCCGCCTTTGCTGTGCCCTGTCACGTACACCGGTGACGTTCCACTCGGATTAAGCGCCCGGACTGCCGCCCCGACCCCTGAGATTACGTTCAGCGTTGCATCGTAGAACCCAGAATGGACCAGGCCCGGCACCTTACCGACTCCGGCTTGCCCGGAAGTAGGGATCGCGAAGAAGTCGTTCAGCCAATCGAACAGGCTGGCAGAGTCTTGGAGCGATGGCGGAAGTGTCCCACGAAACGCTACGATGATCCCGTCGGCGTTCTGCCCGATGAGGCAAGCGTCGATCTGGTCGATCCCGCCGCAAGACGTTGCCAAGGCGGACGTAAATGCAACCGTATTTCGATACAATTCGTTTGCAGGTGTCGGATTATAGGAATTGGTTCCCGGTGTAATGTCGTAAGCGCATGCGCAAGCGCAAAGCAGGCGGCAATCGAGAGTACTCGGCACAGCAAAACCTCCTGGTCGCGTTTTTTATTGTACGCTGGGGCTCACGTACACGATCTCCCCGCTCAGCGGCGCGGGCAGTTTCACACTAACGCCGGGCTGCGCGAGCTGCGCGCCGGTCATCGACAAGATCCGTCCATCGGTCTGAAAGCTTACCGTATAGGCTTGTGCGGCGTTCAATCCCTGAATCGGAATGTCAGCGGAAGCAGCGGCCGAATTGTTCCGCACCACCACGGCGACCGCGGTACCGTCGGCAGCCGTCAGGCTCTCGACGGCATCTACGCGCCCGTTGGCCGGGGCGCCGGTCACATGGAACACCGTCCCGGTCGCGATGCGGCTCCGGATCTGTTTGTAGATCGCGATTTCCGCTTGCGCGAATGTGGATTCGGCAGCGGTAAAACCAGGCAGCTGGTTCATGAAATACCACGGTCCACCGAACATGTAGCTGCGAGTGTCGTAGGTGGAATCCGGATTCTCGATCATGTACCGGTCGGCGAAGCGCGGAGAGAACGGATACGTAGCGCCGTAAACACCCTGCCGCGACCCTAAAGCTCCCGACGCGTGGTTCGCAATCGAGGTCACGTGGTTCTGGACCATGTTGAACGTCATCATGCTGCCGCCGTCCTCGCAGTTTTCCCAAAGCACCTTGGGCCGCTGGCGCTGGATCTGCGCAATCACGTAATTGATTCCGTCGACGGCGTTGGAATAATTGCTGTCGCGCGAATCATGCGTATGCGTGGTCTTGGTGCACTTCTTGACCATGTTCTGGCCGTCCTGCAGGATCCAATCGACGTTGTAGTTGTCGATCATCTGAATCGCCTGCTGGATGATCCAGTCGCGAGTGGCCCGGTTCGACAGACACAGCGACAGCGCGCCGTGGTAGTTGTAGCTTTGCGACGAGGTCCAGTCTGGATTCAGTTGGAGCACGGGCGCCGACGCCATCGCCTCGGCCAGCGCAAAATGAAGTCCGAACTTCATGCCTTTCGAGTGCACGTAGTCGGAAAGCGCGCGCAGACCGCTTGGAAACTTAACCGGATCGGCCACCCACTCGCCGATCTGCTGGGCCCAGCCCAGGTCGATGGTAAACAGCTCGATCCCCAGCGCAGCCGCGGCATCCGCGTTCGCGCGGAGGGTGGTTTCGTTGATCGCGGTTCCGTAACCGTAGGAGTCCCAACCCACGTAAGGGAAGCCGGACGGCATCGGATAAGCCAGCTCCGCCTCCGTGAAGTTCCGCGTCCCGGAAGCCGCCTGGTCCCAGTTGCCATGGAACAAGCCGATGAAGGCCGCCGGCAAAGCCAGAGCCTGGTGTGCGGCCACGGCGTGATAGATCCCCGCCAAGGCCGCGCTGGTTCGAACCGAGCCCTCGGCGCTCAAGTACTCCGCGCTCGCTGTGACCTGGCCGTCGAACTCCCAGCCGGCGAACAAGCCGTTGCCGGAGTTGTCCGCCAGCGCCATCCATGCGCAGTCTGTTCCCCCCGAGCCGCTGGAGAAGCTGACTGGCGCTTTATCGGCAAGAACGCTCTGGCTGCTTGAGAAATTCGTCGCGGGCACGACGTCCCACTGGGTGACCCGGAAGATGTCGTACGACTTGCCGGGAGGCGCCGCAAACGCATAGGGCAGAAGATTAAGAGCTTCAATCGACTGCTGGCTGGCCCCCAGGTTCGTGATGGTCACACGGTGCCGCAGCACGCTTTGACCGACGGACATTTCGAGGTCAATCTCGAGTTGAATCGTCTTATTCAAATCCTCCAGAACGATCACCTGCCGTTGCGTTGTTGGATTGGGATTCTGGATGTAATGATTGACCAGCCCAAACGCCGTGGTCCCGTCGTAGACCTTTGAACCGAATTGGATCGATATAGGCGAGGAAGTGACGAGGGATGGAGCGCTCCAGGCGTTGCCGCCCATATCGTCAAACTGAATCAAACCGAATTTTCCGTTACTGTCGATCTGAAATGCGGCATGGACTATGCCATTTGACATATCCCAGCGATTTTGATTGAAATTATATAAAAACGAAAATGCCGAGTTTGCACGTGCAGGCCGTGGCGCGGTCAAACGCAGCAGCACAACCCAGGCGGGCACAATCAGAATGAATGCCCACACCGCGCGCCTCCGAAACGCAAGGAAGGATTTTCTCATCAATCTCTTTTCCGATTAGACTCATCGGACGTATTGAGCGTTTCCTACAATCTTACTTAGGACCCAACCCGTTCTTGGCGAGAAACTCTCGAATCGTAATATAAATCCTGTCCCGCTGTTCCGGCGTGAAATTGCCGTGGCCGCCACCGGGGATGGTCACCAGCTGATTGGGGACCTTTGCCTTGGCCAGCGCGTCATGCAGCCGCACCGCTTGCTGGTAGGGCACGGTCATGTCGGCGTCTCCGTGGACGGTCAGAATCGGGGGCAGGCCGGACCTTATATACGTCATCGGCGATACGCGGCGTGCGATCTCCATCCGGTTCGGCAGGCTCCCGAACCACCTCACCGCGGCGTTGGCGCGATGGGGTCCGTCGATCACGTCGGGGACATCGTAAATACCGAACCAGTTGATGACAGCGGCGACCTTAGGCAACGCCGCCCCGGCGCACTCGCGGTCGAGCCCTTCGCTTTCCGGAATCGTGCCCAGCGCCAAAGCCAGGTGCCCGCCCGCCGATTCGCCTGTCACCACGATCCGGCTGGTGTCGATATTGTACATCTGGGCTTGAGCCTGGCCGCCGATAAACCGAAGCGCGCAAAAACAGTCTTCGAGCGCCGCCGGCGCAAGTGCGGCCGCACCCAGCCGGTACTCTACGTTGACCACGTTCCAGCCCATTTCCATCCACGGCAGCAGATTCAGGATGGCGCCTTCTTTATTGCCGGCCACCCAGAAGCCGCCGTGCATGTAAATCACAGTCGGTTGCGGAGTCGTGGCGGTGCGCCGCTTGTAGACATCCAGTTTGAGATCGACGCCGCCCATGTTCAAATAGGTGACGTTCGGATACACCTGGTATTCATTAGCCGCGTGGGTGGCCCAGGCAGCCGACGGGGAGAGCTGTGCGAATCCGGGTGCGGACGCTGCAATCAGGAGCACGAACCAGAATTTCGGCTTCATGCGCCTAGTTTACACTGCGGGAAGACTCTCTTTTCGGGCATCGCCTCCCGAATCAAACTTTAAGACGAAACTGGCCCCCGGATTGGAAGTAATTTCCAGGCTTCCTCGCAATTGGCGAGCGAGGATATTGACAATTCTCAAACCCAGCGATTTCGTTTCGCGCGCGGAGCGTCCGGACGGCAGACCGACGCCGTTATCTTCGACGGCGAGCCGGATGCAGCTCTCCCGTTGCTGCAACGAGATACGAATTTCGCCGCTGCGGTTATCCGGGAAGGCATATTTGAACGCATTCGATACCAATTCGTTCAGAATCAGACCACAGGGAATCGCATGATCAATGTCGAAAGGGATTGGCTCCACTTCAAGAATGAGCCGAATGCGATCCGCATCCATGCCATAGGAGCTGGATATCTCGGCGGCCAGCGTTTGAGTGTACGTGCCGAAATCTAGGTCGCTAAGATTGCTGGAACCATACAGCATTTCGTGAATCAAAGCCATGGAGTGTATTCGCTTCTGGCTTTCCGAAAGAGCGGAAGCCAGCAGCGGATCCTGGACCGCGTCGGATTGCATGCTCAGCAGGCTGCAAATGATCTGGAGGTTGTTCTTTACGCGATGGTGGACTTCCTTTAAGAGCAGGTCTTTCTCGCGAAGCGAGGCCCGGAGTTTTTCCTCCCCTTCCTGCTTCGCCTGCGTTAATTCTCTTTCGCGGATGGCCCGGGTAACCGCCTGCGGCAGACGGTCCAGGCGATGCTTCGCGATATAATCCGTCGCGCCGCTTTTAATCGTCTCCACCGCCAGCTCATCGCTGAGCGCTCCGGTTACGAAGATGAAGGGGATCTCCGGGCGATTCTCCAGCGCCAGCTTGAGCGCCGACAGGCCGTCAAAGACCGGCAGGTTGTAGTCTGACAGAATTGTGTCCCAGTCGCCTTGGAGGGCTTCGAGGAAGGCCTCGCGGGTCTCCACGCGTGTGAACTCACAGTCGCTAAGATTCTGGTCGAGCACCGCGCGAATCAGCGCCGCGTCTAAATCGCTGTCCTCCACATTGAGTATTCTCATCGCGTTTTGACCGGGTGCCTCAACTCGTCCCTGTTCTAGGCAGTGCGACGCGATGGAAATTCTCTCAGTTTGAATCGTTTGCCGTTGCCTTGAGCTGGGCAGGCAAGTCCTTCTTATAACGGGTCTGGTTGTCCAGAGTGGAAAACGAGCGCGGGTTCATCCGGTCGAGATACAGCGTGCCCTGCAAGTGATCGATTTCGTGCTGGAGAATTCTGGCATACCAGCCGGACGCGTCGATCACCACGCGCTCCGCCCGTTCATTGAGGCACTCCACTCGAACCTCCCTCGCGCGCGGGACCATCGCGGTGAAGCCCGCCACGCTGAGGCAACCCTCGAAGAATTCGACGGCTTCGGAGCCGCTGGCGGTAATCGCCGGATTGATCAGAACGTGAAAGGGAACCGCGCTACGCTCGCGTTCCGCAAGCTCCTCCGGAGAGATTTTCTCAAGGAACCGGGGTTGATCTTCCACCACGACGAGCTGCACAGGCATCCCGATCTGGGGTGCGGCCAGTCCCACGCCCGGGGCGTCGTGCATGGTCTCGCGCATGGATTCGATGAGTTCCTGGATGGTCCGGCCCAGGATCTCATCCCTCGAAAGAGCGCGAGCTTTTTGCCGCAACACCGGCTCGCCCGCCTGCCGAATCTTAAGGATCATTTTTCAACGTTAGCAGGCGTCGCCCGAGCCGGTGCGCCTACTTCCGCATGCGCGCCAATTCCGCGTTCAGCTCATTCCGCAGATCCGCCGGCGCGTCCGCCGCCACCGACGCCAGAGCCTGCTCGAAGCCGCTGGCGGTGCGGTCCCGCACAGGAGCACTGTCGGGAGATCCAGCCAGATTGCGATACAAATCCAGGGACCGGCGCAGCGTTGCCGCCGCTACCTCCGGCTCATGATTGGCGGCGAGCACTTCGCCCATCTCGAAGTTGCAGGCGGCGATGGCGCGGCGAAGCTCCGGGCTGGGAGGCAGCGCCTCCGCGATCTGCAAAGCGCTGCTGAAGTGGGTCAGCGCCGTTACCAGATTCCCGGCGGCGAACTGCGCCAGGCCCACCTTGCGTTCGGCCAGCATGATGTCTTTCTGCCGCTCGGCGCGTTCTTCGGAGGAGCCTGGCGCCTCCTTCGCGAGCGTCTCGAATTGACCAAGCGCTTCGCCGTAGAGTGCCGCGGCTCGGTTCGGATCCAGATCCCCGAGCTTGATGAAATCCCACGCCAGCTCTTCCCTCAGGTCTGAGTAGAGATCCGGCGATGGGCCAGCGGGCTCAGGATGCGCCTTCAGGAATGCCCGCCCCATCTCCACCGCCCGGCCGTATTCGCCGAGCTTTCCGTATGCCCGGATCAACTCGGGTTCCATCGCCAGCTCGCGGTTCCGCGCGGCGTCGATCAGCGCCTGATTGCGCCGGGCCTGGATGCCAAACCAGATCGTACCCCCGGCGAGCAGCGCCAGCAACGCGGCCATAGCGCCCACCGCGGCCGCGTTACGCTTGACGAACTTGACCGTGCGATAGCCCACGGTGTCGCCGCGAGCCCGCACCGGACGGCCTTCCAGATATCTCCGGATATCCTCTGAAAACTGTTCCACCGAGGGGTAGCGCCGCGCCGGCTCCTTGCGCAGAGCCTTGAGGATGATCACATCCAGGTCGCCCGCCAGTTTGCGTTTCAAGCGGCGGCGCGCCTTGTCGCGCGTCTCTTCCTGCGCCACCTCGACCTTCTGCGTGGCCTGCGGAATCACGGTCCCGCCATCGGAAAGCACCACGCTGCTGGGACGCGGCGGGTCCTTCTCGCAGATGGCCTGCTGCAAGGCCGTGCGGGATCTGGTGTCCGCGCCGTACGGGAATTTCGCGGTCAGAAGCTTGTACAGCAGCACGCCCAGCGAATACACGTCGCTTGACGTAGTGATCGGTTCACCGCGCACCTGTTCGGGGCTGGCGTATTCCAACGTCATGGGACGCAGCTCCGGTTTCGTCTCCGCCGCCCCTGGCGCAAATTCGTTTTGGATCAGCTTGGCGATTCCGAAATCCAGCAGCTTGGGAGTGCCGTCCCTGGCCACCAGAATGTTGCCGGCCTTTAGATCGCGATGCACCACCAGATTCGAGTGCGCGTATTGCACCGCCGCGCAGACGCTGCGGAATAGCTTCAACCGCTCGCTGATGCTGCTCTGGCGGTTCTCGCAGTAGTGGTCGATGGGCGTACCTTCCACGTACTCCATCACCAGGTACGGCAGGCCGTCTTGCGTCGAGCCTCCGTCAATAAGCCGCGCGATGTTGGGATGGTCCAGGCCGGCCAGCAACTGCCGCTCCAGGCGGAAGCGGCGCAGGATCTCGGCCGTGTCCATGCCGCGCTTCACCATCTTGATGGCGACCTTCCTTTGATATTCCTGATCGACGCGCGAGGCCAGCCATACCGAGCCCATGCCTCCGCGGCCGATGCGGCGCTCCAGTTGGTACGGCCCCACGCGCTGTACCCGCGGAATGTCGGGAGAGGAGCGGTCGTCCATCGTCCGCAGCAATACGCCAGGCAGCTCCGCGGCGGGCTGGTCGAGGAAATCGCTGGAGCCGTCGTGGCTCGCCAGCAGGCTTTCCACTTCCTTGCGCAGTTGGTCGTCGCGCGCGCAGGCCACGCGTACCCAGGCGGCGCGCTCCGGCTGCGGACGCTCTATCGCGCCCTCAAATATCTGACGGATCTGCACCCACCGCTCGGGCGTCAAGAGGTCCTCCCGTGATCTCGCGATGCAAGAAAGCGCGCGCGGAGCTCCAGCTTCGCTTCACCGTTGCGGCGGAGACCTCCATCACCTCGGCCGTTTGTTCCACCGAAAGTCCGCCGAAGTAGCGCAGCTCCACCAGCCGCGCCTGCTCCGGATCCAGCGCCTCCAGGCGCGTCAGCGCTTCGTCCAGCGCGATCATGTCCACGGGCCGCTGCTCGCAGATGGCCATGGTGTCTTCCAGCTCCACCTTCTGCCCCGCGCTACCGCGCCGCGCCGCGCGATGTTTGCGCGCGTAATCCAGCAGGATGCGCCGCATCTGCGTGGCCGCCACCGCCAGAAAATGCCCGTGGCTTTCGAGCGGAGCCTTTTGATCCACCATGCGGATATAGGCTTCGTGAACCAGCGCGGTGGGCTGCAGCGTATGTTCGCCGCGCTCCAGGCGGAAATAGGAACGGGCCAGGCGATGCAGCTCGTCGTAAACCAACGGCAGAAGCTGGTTCATGGCGTCCTTGCGCCCCTGGCTGAGCTCACCCAGCAGCCTGGTTACTTCTCCAGTGTCTTCCATCACCCGCCTGCTGCGAATTATAGCGCTTCGGCCGGGCTTGAACTCGCCGCCAGTATCCCTCCGCAAGCTGTTGTACACTCAGAAGAATCAGGCGGGAGGTCCACGTGGAGCAGAAGCGCGGAATTAGGTTGCCGACGTACGTTCTGATGGCGGCTCTTGCCTTTGCCGCGAGTCTTGCGCCCCTTCAAGCCCAGGTCACCGCCGCGATTTCCGGAAAGGTGGTGGATCCGAAAGGCGCGGGTGTCAGCGGAGCCACCGTCACCGTCAAAAGCCTGGAAACCGGCGCGACGCGCAGCGTCATCACCGACGAAGGCGGCAATTACACCGTTCTGTCTCTTCCGCTTGGCGCGCAGGAAGTGCGAGCCGAAAAGAAGGACTTCAAGGTGGCCATTCGCACGGGCGTCGATCTCGCTGTCGGCCAGGATGCGGTGGTGAACCTGCCGCTGGAACTCGGCGACGTGGCCGAGAAAGTTACGGTATTGGCCGAAGCGCCGGTGGTCAACACCACCACGTCATCGGTCTCCGGCGTGGTGGCCCAAGGCCAGATCAAGGATCTGCCGCTCAATGGCCGCAGCTTCGACAACCTGATCACGCTCAATCCCGGCACCATCAACTACGCGCTGAAGAGCCCTTCCACCAGCACCAGCAACGGCAACACTTTCTCCGTGGATGGACGGCGTCCCATGGACAATATCGTGCTGCTGAACGGCATCGAGTACACCGGCTCCAGCCAACTCGCCATCACCGCCGGCGGCGTCAGCGGCGATCTGCTGGGCGTCGAGGCTGTGCGCGAATTCAACGTCCTCACCGATACCTATTCGGCCGAATACGGCAAGCGGTCGGGTGCGCAGGTCATCGCGGTCACGCAGTCCGGAACCAATCAACTGCACGGCTCGCTGTACGAATTCCTGCGCAACAGCGCCATGGACGCCAAGAACTTTTTCGCCCAGAACACCATTCCTCCGTTCCGCCAGAATCAGTTCGGCGCATCGCTGGGAGCGCCCATCAAGAAGGACAAGTTTTTCATCTTCGGCAACTATGAAGGATTCCGCCAGGCGCTCACGCAGAGCAACGTGGCCGTGGTGCCCGACGCGCTGGTGCGCTCGGGAGAGATTCCCAATGCCACCACCGGCGTGTACGCGCCCGTATCGAAACCCAGCGCGCTGATGCCGCCGTACTTCTCGTTTTGGCCCACGGCCAACGGCCCGGAGCTGACCGTGAACGGGATCCCCAGCGGCACAGCGTTTTCCTACAACAGTCCCAAGCAGAATATCCGCGAGGATTTCGGCACCCTTCGGTCGGACTACATCCTCTCCAATCGCGATACGCTTTCGGCGGCGTACACGATCGACAACGGCAATAGCCTGATCCCGCTGGCGGATCCCCTGTTCGCCTCCTACAGCACTCTGATCATGCAGGTGGGAAGCGTCGAGGAAACGCACGTCATTTCGCCCAACATTCTGAATACCTTTCGCGCCGGATTTTCGCGAGCCGAATTTAATCTGGATGGGTCCCTGCTGACAACCTTGCCGGCGGGACTCTCTTTCGTGAATGGCGCGGGGCCGGGCGGAATCACCGTCAACGGCGGCGTGACCACCTCGGGCCTTACGGGCATCACCGCGGCCGGTCCCAACAATGCCGCAGGCGCGTGGAATCGCCGGAATCTTTTCACGTTTTCCGACGGAGTGCGGATCAGCAAGGGGCGTCACCAGATCAGCGCGGGCGTGTGGTTCCAGCGCGTCGAGGACAACGAGGATACGGCTTCGCGCCAGACCGGCGTCGCCACCTTTGCCAGTCTGACCACGTTTCTGCAAGGCACCACCAGCACGTTTCAAGTGGTGCCCACCGCGAATGAGCTGGGCTGGAGGAGTTTCTTCGGCGCGTTCTACGTGGACGACACCATCCGCGTGCTGCCCAATCTGACGGTCGAGCTGGGGCTGCGCGACGAATTCACCAACGGATGGAATGAGGAATCCGGACGAGCGGCCAACTACGTCGCTGACTCCACCGGCGTGCTCCAGACTGCTCCGATCGTCGGCAATTCCGCGTTCACCAAGAACAACGCTACGCATCTGCTGGGCCCCCGCGCCGGGCTCGCCTGGGATCCGTTCAAGAACGGCAAAACCGCGATCCGCGCCGGGTTCGGCACCTACTATTCCCTGATCGACGATCTGAGTTTCCTGCTGAACTCGCTCCCTCCCGCCAACGGCTCGCTCACGTTTTCGGGCCCGCTGTCTTCGATCCTGCCGATCGTTCCGAACGCGCCTGTTCCACCCTCCTGCGGTCCCGGCGTCCCCTCGCCGTGCACCACCTACGCGCCCCAAGGTGTGCAAGCCAACGCGCAAACTCCCACGGTGGAGGAGTGGAAACTCGCGGTGGAGCAGCAGTTGAGCAAGGACACCGTCCTGCGCGTATCCTATATCGGCTCGCACGGATATCACGGTCTGGTGAGCCTCGACCCCAACGACATTCCCGCACAGATTTGCGCGAGCGCAACCTGCACCTCCGGAGGAACCACCACCGGTGGAACCCCCGCCACCACCAAGGGCACCGTCACGCAAGGCCAGCAATATATTCCGGTCGGGACGCGCCCCAATCCTTATCTTGGCGCGGGTTTCTTCTGGTATACCGAAGGCAACACCAGCTATAACGCGCTGCAAATCGACGTCAGCAAACGGCTCGGCCACGGCCTCCAGTTCCGCGGCAACTACACTTTTTCGAAGAATCTCGATATCAACTCGGCGCTGACCATCGCGCAGGGAAACAATCAGCCGCAGTTGATTATGGATCGCAACGACCTTCCGCGGGATTGGGGTCCGTCCGCGCTGAACGTCCAGAATCAGGTGAGCCTTTCCACCAGCTACGATCTGCCCTTCGGCAAAGGAAAACGCTGGGGCGGATGGCAGATCAATCAGATCACCACGCTGCTGAGCGGATTTCCCTTTACGCCGGTGATCGGCGCAAACCGCTCCGGCGATGGCGATACCAGAAATCCTGACCGGCCTTCGCTGAATCCGGCCTTCACCGGGCCCGTGATCATCGGCAGCCCGAACCAGTGGTACAACCCCAACGCCTTCATTCTTCCCGCGGTGGGCACCTATGGCAACCTCGGGCGAGGAGTCTACACCGGCCCCGGCCTGGCGGATCTGGATCTGTCGATCATGAAGAACACCCGCATCACCGAGCGCACGAATCTCCAGTTCCGCGGGGAATTCTTCAACGTCCTGAACCACCCCAACTTCGGCGTGCCCAACCAAACCGTGTTCTCGGGAACAAGCTTCAACGCCTCGGCCGGATTGATCACCACCACGGCGACGACATCGCGGCAGATTCAATTCGCGCTGAAGCTGATGTTCTAAGGGCGAGGTGACGGAACCATCCGCCGTTCAGTCGCGCGGCTTGATCAACAGAGAGACAAGATAATCCTGCGCGATTTTCTCATCCCGAATTTCCTGCCAGATGGAAAAGGCTTTTGCAGCGGTCGTGACCTCTCGGAGAGCTTCGGTCGCTGTCCAAAAAGTCGTGTTGTCGTAATCGGCAATATGCCGCTTGTCCTGCAATTGGGCAAAGGCCTGAGCGACGGTCTTGAGGTTCCGAACTACCTTGGGATCTTCTCCAGTGAATGGAAAGAATCTAGAATCGGAAATCCGGCCTGAGACTCTCTTCATGACCGAGTGCTCGAACATCCGGCCCAGTGCGTCTCTCGAGCTTGCCGGACTCCAATGCGCGATGGTTTCGCTCACCAACAGGTGGAAAAGGGCATAATAGGCCGCAGAGACCGATCGGCGAAGATCGGCTTGCGTTGGGGAAGCTGGATTCTTGTGGGCCAGTTCCATCGCCTGCTGCAAGAGATCGTCATGATAGGCCACGTTCCCTACGCCCACTCCGGTTCACTTCGCATCGCCTGTTCAGACGCACTACGAAAGCTGAAGTAGGGGAGCAAACCCCAGTTTTCGTAAGGGCGAATCTCGTCGAACAGAACCGCTGCGATGTTGCCCGTCACGTCGGCAAGCGTAGCCTCCCGGCTAGCGGCTTCCGAAAGCACAACGCGGAAGAATATAGATGGCTCGCCGCTCGTATCGACACCGATGCTGTAGCGGACACGGACGACCTCCGTCCCCAGCTTCAGCTTTAGTACGGCTTGATCGACCGCATTCGCCAGTTCGGCTTGATTGATAAATCCGGTTGGGATGTACGGCACGTTTTCATTATCCCGCTCCTACCGGAAACGGGGAATCTCCTGCGGGAGAGCAAAACCGCCCCCGTGCGTTCGCCCTCTCTTCGTCAATTCAATATTGGCCAGCCGCGTGCCTATTAAAGCGCATGCAGCACTTCTCAATCTGTGATGCTCCTTGTTCCGAGGAGCGGGTTCGCATGCGCTTGCTCGACCCTGATTCGGCGGGGCGCTCAAACGTGAGAATCCTCAGTATTTCCGCCGACTGTATTGAACTAAGCTCGCCGATATCCGTTTTGCTTGGAACACATGTTCAGTTGCGGCGGGAGAGTTCGTTTCTTCTTGGGGAAGTCCGTCGCTGCCGGGCCGTGGGGGGCAATTTCCAGATTGCCGTTGATGTGAAAGACGCATTTCTAACCCACTGGGCTGCGCCATTTCACCCAGGTCTCGAAGTCGCTCGATCAGCTAAGGTCTAGAACGCGTCCGGCCCCAATAGCCGCGATGTCCGGCTGTCGCCCACGTCCCACCCGAGCGATTCCATGCGCCCCGGTTGCGTCGTGAAGACTATCTGGAAGCTTCCGCTTTCCGCTGGAGCAAGCGGCGGCTTTCCGCGCAACGGAGAAACCAGCGCGAGATACTTCAGCAGCGAATAAATATCGCCCTCTTCCGGCAGCGACAGGTCCAGTTCCTGGGTGCGAAAGCGCACTTCGACGCCGCGCTCGGTCAGCCGGTAGGCCAGGAACGCGCAGCATTCCACGGCCTGATCAAACCATGCCTCCGAGCCCACGGGCGCGTCCAGATCCAGAAAAATCACGGCGCGCCAATCCTGTTCCCGCGCGAACTCGCGCACCTGCAACGCGCCGGTATGCGCGGTAGCCTTCCAATCCACGTGGCGAGCCGTCTCCATGGCTTCATACGGCCGGATGCGGTAGAAGTCATGGCCGCGTCCGCGCTGCATGGCCGCGATTTCGCCGCTGACCGCATCCAGCAGCGTTTCAAAACCAGGCTGGGGCTCCAGGCACGGATACACGATGATGTCCTGGCGCGTGGTGACCATCTCGCGGCGTTCGGCGAAACCGAAAGGGAAACGCGTCGAGAATTGGAAGCTGCGCTCGCGCTGCGCGCCGCGCCGCGGAAACAGCAGCGTCACGGATTCCTCGATGGCCGCGCCGCCGGCGATTACGGGGAAGTTCAGAATGGAGTGGAAGCCGCTCTCCGCCGCGCCCGCCAGTTGCACGCTGAACGACGGCACCCACGGTTTCGAATTCCTGAGGCGCACGCGAGCACGGACCTTGCGGCGCGCCGGGATATGCTCCGGCAGCACCAGGTCGAGCTCCAGACCGGCCAGGCAGAGGCGCGTCACGAAGCCCGAAATCAGCAGCGTCGCAAACATCGCGGCGACAATCAGAAACAGCAAATTGTTGCCCAGAAGAAACGCCGCGGCCGCGATTGCCAGCAGTGCGGCGCGAAACGCCATGCCCGCGCCGGTCATCTGCTGCCGGCCTGAGGGCAGGTGCAAACGATCGCGCCACTGTTCCAGCGAGCTCATCTCATTACTCTGCGCGTGCCGCCGCCGCTACGCGTCCCATGGCGTTCACCAGCTTACGATACGGGAGCTTGTCGAAGGAGTCGAAGCCGATCCATTCACCGTCGCGCCAGCGCGAGCCCTGCCAGCGGACCAGGATGGAGAGATGCTCCAGATCCGGCTCGCCTGCGGGTGAAATCCCCGAGAGTCCAAGCGACGTCACCAACTCGCGCATGCGGCGGTCGAGTGAGGAGCCGGCCGCGATGGTTTCCGAGAGGCTCACGCGCCGGGGTTGTTGCCAGCAGCCTCCGCAGAGAAACCACAAGTCGACGGCCTCCTCAGCTGTCGAACCCGTGACGGCCACGCCGGCGAGCCGATCGACGGGCCGCGCCAATTCCCCGGCCAGGCCTTGCACTTCCGCGATGCGGGCAATGCGCTGATGCATGCGCTCGGCTTCTTCAAACTGCATCTCGCCGCTGGCCCGGTCGCGGGCGGCTTCGGCGACGTGCTTGAGGGACGCGCCGCCGGTTTCGAGGAACTGCTGCATGCGGGCCGATTCGCCGTGGTACTCCTCAATCGACACGGCCTGCTGGCAGGGCCGCAGGCAGCGGTTCATCTCGCCATAGATGCAACCCGGATGATTCGGAGCGGGCGCGAGGTTCTCCTCGCAGCGGCGAATCTGGAACAGATCCAGTAGAGCTTCGTTGAAGCGGTCGGCGGCGGCGCGGCTGGCGAAGGGGCCGTAGAGCAATCCTGTTCCCAACCGAGTCGTGATCATCGTGCGTGGAAACGGATTGTTCAGCGTCAGCCGCACGAACGCCGGAGGCTTGAGGCGCGTGACCTTTTGCCAGTCCTCAGGGAAATAGCGGCGAGCCAGTTCGAGATGGATGAGCGCGGATTCGAGTTGCGAGCCGGTGCGCCAGTATTCGATTCGCTCCGCCACGCCGTTCAGGTTGAGAACCCGCGAGACGCGGTCGCGATTCGACAGCAGACGTTTGAGGCGCCGTTTCAACAGCGCCGTTCGCGCCAGGTACGGGGCGCCTCCGGCCGCCCACAGCAGGAACACCGCGGGACGGTCGGGGAGGCTGTCGATCTCCGAGGGCAGCGCCGTCACCGGCTCACACATTTTCACTTAAAGACTCGTCACTTTGGTCGTCAACTAAATTGTACGGCGAGCTTTGTCGATTCCATGGGTCCCCGTTCGTCATCATAGTAGAGAAAGGAGTTCACGATGAGACTAGAACCGATCGAGAAACCCAAGGGACTTATGATGCGCATCGCCTACTGGATGACGCGGCGGCAGCTGGGCAAGGTGATGACTCCGATGAAGGTGGTGTATCCGCGGGTGCCGGGGGCGATGAAAGTCGCCTACGAGATGGCCAAGTTCGAGTCGAAGGGAATCCGGCTGGAGCCGCAACTCAAATTCATGGTGACGAATCTGGCCGCGCAGATCAATGGGTGCGCCTTCTGCCTGGATATCGGCCGGGCGATGGCCATTCGCGAGCATCTGGGGATGGACAAATTCAACGCGCTTTCCGAATACCGAACCAGCCCGCTGTTCTCCGACCGTGAGCGCGCGGCGCTGGCCTATGTGGAGGAAGCCACGCGGAACAAGCGCGTCTCCGACGCGACGTTCGAGGCGCTCCGCAAGCACTTCAATGAGCGCGAAATCATCGAGATCACCTGGCTGAACGCCGTGGAGAATTACTATAACCTGATTAACCTGCCTCTGGGGATCGAATCGGACGGCTTTTGCGCCATCGCGCAGGAGCAGATGTCGATTGCCGGCGAGGCCGTTCGTCATTAGAGTGTACGGCATCAAAAAGAAGATCGCGTACGATAGGAGAAAACTATGTCTCAATACTTACTGCTGCTCTATGATAATTCCTCCAACCTCAGAAGCCTGAGTCCGGAGGAGATGCAAAAGGCGTTCGAGAAATACATGGCCTGGTCCAAAATGCCGTTCACCAAGGGCGGCAAGCGGCTCGCCGAAGACCACGGCCGCATCATGCATCCCGCGCCCGCGACGGGCAAGTCGCGCGTGACCGACGGCCCTTACAGCGAAACCAAGGAAGTGCTGGGCGGGTTCTACCTGATCGAGGCAGACAGCTACGATCATGCGGTGGAACTGACGCACGGGCACCCGCACCTGGAATACGGCGGGGCGATTGAAGTCCGGCAGATCTTCGGCACGTAGGCCCCGTGCCGCAGGAAGCAGGAGAACTGCTGGAACATCTCTTCCGGCATCAGGCCGGGCGGATGACCGCGTATCTGACGCGCCTGCTCGGTTCGGCGCGGCTGGATCTGGCGGAGGAGATCGTGCAGGAGGCCATGCTGCGGGCGCTCCAGACATGGCCTTACCAGGGCGTGCCGGAGAACCCGCCGGCGTGGCTCTTCCGCACGGCGCGCAACGCTGCCATGGACGTGGTTCGCCACGAAAGCATGGCGGAGCGCAAGCAGCCGAACGTTAAGGCGCAGATGGAATGGGACCCCGGGCCGCTGGATGACGAGCTTCTGAACGACAATCTGGGCGACGATGAGCTGCGCATGATCTTCATGTGCTGTCACCCGGAGATTCCGCGCGATGCCAGCGTCGCGCTGAGCCTCAAAATCGCCGGAGGATTCAGCGTGCGGGAAATCGCTCGCGCGTTTTTGACCGAGGAGCCGGCCATCGCGCAGCGGCTGGTGCGCGCCAAGCGGCAGATCCGCGAACGCAACTTGAGCTTCGATCTGCCTCGGGGAGCCGAGCTTAAACAACGCCTGACCGCCGTTCTGGAGGTGCTGTACTTCGTCTTTAACGAAGGCTACACCGCGCATGAAGGCGAGGATCTGGTGCGGCGTGACCTGTGCTTCGAGGCTCTGCGCCTGGCTCGCCTGATCGCATCGTCATCGAGCGCGGAGCCGCGCGTGCATGCGCTGGCGGCGGTGCTGGCGTTCCAGTCGGCCCGGTTGCCTGCGCGCGTGGATGCTCTGGGCGATTTGGTGCTGCTGGAGGATCAGGATCATAGCCGCTGGGACCGGCCGTTGATCGACCTCGGCTTTCACCACTTCAATCTTTCGATGCAAGGCGACGAGGTTTCCGAGTATCACGTGCAGGCGGCGATCGCGTCCATTCACGTCCAGGGTCATCCCGATTGGAGCGCAATCCTGACGTTGTACGACCAGCTCTGCGAGATGAATGGATCGCCGGTAGTGGCGCTGAATCGGGCCGTCGCGGTGGCCAAGGTGCGCGGGCCGGCCGAGGCGCTGGCCGCCATCGAGCCACTGATCGCCAATCCTGCGCTGCGCGAATATTACCTGCTGCTGGCGGTACGCGGGCACTTGCTGCTGGAGTTGGAGCGTCGCGAGGAAGCCGCGGCGTGCTATAAAGCCGCGTTGCAATGCCGCTGCTCGGAGCCGGAGCGGCGATTGCTGCGGAGAAAGCTCGCGGAATGCGCGGGCTGATCCGAACGTTAGGCGATGTGGCGCACGCACTCTTGCGTGCCGTGTCGAGACTCATCTCGACACCGTCTTGAATCGAGCGTCGGCAGGAGTGCCGACGCGGCACGCAAGAGTGCGTGCGCCACGAAGCTCGTTAGCGTGCCTTTTTCACTGCAAACACCATGCCGCTCCAAGTTTCATTGATCGAGCAGATTTTGTAATCCACCAGCCCAACATCAACGCAACCGGCGCGAATCACATTGCCATTCAACCCATCTTGTTTGGATTTGCGCCACAAGATCCACAAGCGGCTGCGAGCCGCTAGCGCTCGCATGCGCGGCAGCGCGGCTTGA
>Ga0070733_10000238_pt1 | contig 48347 bp, 40 predicted proteins | sample Coa_R1_9_FD_66450 | JGI IMG/M metagenome (GOLD analysis project Ga0070733, IMG submission 66450) | Surface soil microbial communities from Centralia Pennsylvania, which are recovering from an underground coalmine fire - Coalmine... | ecosystem: Environmental > Terrestrial > Soil > Unclassified ... | reverse complement strand
TGCTGGTGGATGCGGATCCCCAAGGCAACGTCGGCCATACGCTTCACCTGCAGGCGCAACATACCTTTGAAGAATTGATGACCGGAGACGTGCCGCTCGATGCGGCCGTCGTACGCGGTGTGCGGCGCGGGCTGGACGTTGTGGTTTCCACGCCGGCGGCGTTTTCGCTGGAACGACGGTTGGCGGGCGAAACGCAACGCGAAACCATTCTGGCCCGACGGCTGCGTGACGAGCGAAGCTGGGACGCCATCGTGATCGATACTTCGCCTGCGATGAACCTGCTCACATACAATGCCTTGCTTTTCGCGGAGGAACTCATCATTCCGGTGGGCATGGATCTGATGGCGGCGATCGGCGCGCGGCAGACTTTCAACGGCGTCCGGCAGGTGCGCGAGCTGTGGCCCGAGCGGAGGCTGGAATTGCTGGCCGTGGTACCGACGTTTGTCCACAGCGGCAACCATGCCACGCGCGCGACGCTTGAGGCATTGACGCAGGATACGGCAATCGGCAGGTATGTGTTTGAGGCGGGAATCCGGCAGTGCATTGACCTGAATTATGCGACGGCCAGCCATCAGACAATCTGGGAGTACGCGCCGCGAAGCCGCGCGGCGGAGGACTACAGCCGGCTGGTCGAATGTGTCGAAAATCGCTCTACCGCGAGTTATGCCGCAGCGTAAACGTAAACCGAAGTTCGAGATCCCACTTGAGACGGAGCGGCCTGATGTCCCGGTGGGGTGGGTCTATCGAGCGGATGCACCGCAGCGTCAGGCGGAGAACCTCCCGAGGCATTCTTCGAACAGCAGTCCTCTACGGGCTGCGGGGATGGGGCTGCTGTTGGTTGGCGCCGGGACGATCGGATTGGTTTCGTTGACGGCGTTGGGATTGATTGCGGCGCCAATCAGTCTGGTTCGAGGCATGTACCGCGACTGAAAGCCGCGTGTACCGGTACCGGTAAAATAAGACACTCGTGTATACGTCCCTGCCCTGGATAGCGCTGGCGCTGATGTTGTGCGCGGCCGCGTTGTGGAAGCTGCTGCCGCGAAGCCGCCCGCGATTCCGTTCCGCGTTCAGCTTTCTGGCTCTCTGGGCAGTCGTCTGGGCTTCCGGGTGGCAGCTGAATCTGCCCGCGGCGCGGCAATTATCTTTTGCGCTGATCGGACTGGCGGCCGTTCAAGTGGTCGCCGGGTTGGTCTTCGATTTTGCCGTAGAGAAGGCGGGAGTGCCGCGGTTCGCGGGTGAAATGGTCGTTGTGGCCTGCTACATCCTCATCGTCTTCAACCTGTTTTACCGCCTCGGATTCAACGTCACCGGGATATTCGCAACCTCGGCGGTCGCCACCGCGGTCATCGGCCTGGCGCTGCAGGACATGCTCGGGAATATCGCCAGCGGCATCGCGCTCGAATTCGAAGACGACATACGGGTGGGCGATTTCATCAGGTGCGGCGACTCCTCCGGATGGGTCAAGCATATCCGGCTGCGGCATACCGCGATCGAGACGGCGGATGGCGACACGGTCCTGCTGCCCAACAGCTTTCTTACGCGCTCGCCGGTGGCGATACTCGCCCGACCACGCCGGCAATTGATACCGTTCACGATGCCCTACGCGCGCAATCCGCAGGAGCTGATCGACGCCGTAACTGCCGCGCTGCGGTCTTCTCCCATCACCGATGTGGCGGTCGAGCCACGGCCTTTCTGCATCGTCCTCGAAATGGCGCCGGGCCACATTCGATACGCGGCGGTAGTCTGGGCGCTGAAACCCGGGCTGGAGGCAGTAGCGGTTTCGGGGGTGCTGAACCGTATCTACTTCGCGTTGCAGCGGGCCGGTATTCCGGTCGGCGAGATCACCTATCTGATGGAGATGAAATCCGGCGCGGATGGCGCAAGTGCAACGGCAAATCCGGTGGATGTTTTGCGTCGCACGCCGATCTTCCGGCTGCTCGACGAACCCGGGCTGTTTGAACTGGGCGCGCGGCTGCACTATCTTTCCTTTGCACCGGGAGAAGTCATTATCCGGCAGGGCGACGCCGGCGATTCCATGTATTTTGTCACCAGCGGACAGGTGTCAATCAACTATGGCGCGGCGGACGGATCGGAAATTCAGGTCGCTGTGGTTTCGCCGGGCGAGTTCTTCGGGGAAGCGTCTCTGCTCACCGGGGAGATTCGTAATGCGAGCGCTCTCGCGCTGGGCAGCGTTGGCTGCTACAAACTTGGTAAGGCGGGCCTCGAGGGGATCATGACTACGCGCCCCGAACTTGCCGAGGATATATCGGTAGTGATGGCGCACCGGTTGACGGAACTTGACACCACGCGCGAAAAGCTGGACATGGAAGCCGCGCGGCTGCGGGAGTCGGAGAACCAGACACAATTGCTGGCCCGCATACGGAGATTTTTCGGATTAAAAAGCAATTCCGCGCGAGTGTAGGACATGCGGGCGACAGCCGCGCATCCCCGGCAGCAGTCAACGCGGCGGTCGCCGCATGTCCCCTTTTCCTTTGCGTCTGATCGGCTCGGCGATTGAGAACTGAAGCTTACGTTCCAGCGGATCGGCGCGGTCGAGGATGATACGCACGCGATCTCCGATTGAGAATTCGCGGCGCGTGCGCTGCCCGATAATCTTCCGCACGTTTTCGTGATATGTGTATTGGTCGCCGGGAAGCGCGTCGATGGGGACCAGGCCTTCGACGAACAGGTCCGCCAGTTCCACGAACAGGCCGTAGCGGGCCGTACTGATGACAAGGCCGTCAAATTCGTCGCCGACGCGGTCCTCCATGAATTTCGCCTTCTTCCACTCGACCAACTCGCGTTCAGCGTCGGCCGCGCGGCGTTCGGTGAGTGAGCATTCATCCGCGATCGATTTCAATTCAGTCTCGTTGGAATAAGCGCGACGGTCCAAAGACGCCGTCAGCAGGCGGTGAACGATGAGATCCGGGTAGCGCCGGATGGGCGAAGTGAAGTGCGTGTAGTGCGTGGCCGCGAGCGCGAAGTGGCCGGAATTTTCCTCGCTGTAGCGTGCCTGCTTCAGCGAACGGAGCATCAGATAGCTCAGAATCCGCTCTTCCGGCTTACCCCCGATCTTCGCCACGAGCTTCTGGTAGGCTTTCGAGGAAAGCTTGATCTCTTTGGGGATGATCACCTCCTTGTGAACAGTCCGCCCTTCCGTTTTGCGCTCCTTATAACGGAGCCGCGAAACAGGAATCGCGCCGACGCCGAGCGAGTATCCGAACTGCGCGGCAATCTCTTCGAATTCCATCACGCGTTTCGGGTCGGGTGGTTCGTGCACGCGATAAATCGCCGGGCGCGAGGTTTGCTCGAGATGCGCGGCGACGGCCTCATTGGCGGCAAGCATGAATTCTTCGATGATCCGGTTGGCGATGTTGCGCGGGCTGCGCGCGATGCCGGTCATGGTCCCCGTTTCGTCGAATTCGATCAGAGGCTCGGGGAGATCGAAGTCGATGGAGCCGCGATTGTAGCGCTTGTGCTGCAGGATTTCGGCGAATTCACGCATGAGTTCGAAGCGCTCGACGAGCGCGGCGTAGCGGGTTCGCTGCGCCGGATCGCCTTCGAGCAGCAGATGCACGTTCGTGTATGTCATGCGCTCGGCGCTGCGAATCACGCCGCGGCAGAATTCGAAGTTCAGCGGTTCACCGTGCCGGTCGAACTCGATGAGCGCGGAGACGACGAGGCGATCGGCCTGCGGAATCAGCGAACAGATGTTCGTCGAGAGCTCGAAGGGCAGCATGGGGACGGCGCGATCGGGGAAATAAACGCTGGTGCCGCGCAATCGGGCTTCGCCGTCTATGGCGCTGCCGGGCGTCACGTAATGGCTTACATCGGCTATGTGGACCTGGAGGGCATAGTGGCCGTTGGGCAGTTTGTCCACTAATACAGCGTCGTCGAAATCACGCGCGGTTTCGCCGTCGATGGTGACGATCGGCAGGTCGCGAAAATCACGCCGTCCTTCGATATCTTCCGCGGTGATGACGGACGGCATCGATTGCGCTTCATCGATGACTTCGGCCGGAAAGCGATTGGGCAGATGGTGTTTGCGAATGATGATTTCGACATCGATGCCGAAGTCGTTCGGGGAACCGAGAACCTCGATGACCCGTCCTACCGGCGCTTGCCTGCGGTCGCCGAATTCCAGAAGTTCCGCATTCACGATCATGCCGTCGAGCTGGCCTATGTCGGCGATTTCGATCGGCTTCGGCCCGATACGGTCCATCTGGGCATTTGCGGCGGCCGCCGGATCGGGGATGGCCATGTTTTCGGGGATTTCAATCCACTCGATCAGACGCTCATCATGAGGAACGACGAAGAGGCCGCGCCGCTGGATAGTGAACTGGCCCACGACGGTGGGATGCGCGCGCCGGAGGATTTTGACGATCTCGGCTTCGGTGCGGCCGTTGGCCCCGGAGTGCGTGATACGGGCGATCGCGCGGTCGCCGTTCATGGCGCCGCGCGTATTTTCGCGGCCGATATAGAGATCGCCCGAGACGCCTGGGATGGGTTGCTGGGGAATCAAAAATCCATAGCCATCGCGGTGGATGCTGACACGCCCGGGAACGTATTCGCGGCTGCGGGAAGTGGCGATATAGTGGCCGTTGTTGAGTTCGACCAGGTCGCCGCGGGCAGCAAGGCGCTCAAGAGCGGATTCAATGGCTGCGCGATCGTCGCCTTTGAGGCGCAATTCTTTGAAGAGGTGCTTGAGACCTGTTTTCCCGTGCGGCTGCTTCGCGATGTGGGCAAGCAGCGCGGAATCGGTCATATCCAATTATCTTAGAGGCAGGCTTTTTATACGGGGACACGCGGCGAAACCGCATTTCCGGCCGACATGACCATACGCGGCTATCGCCACATGTCCAAAAGTGCGGAGCCCCTGGCCAGTCAGTCCGCCAGGCTCGCATGGCTACTGGCTCAGCCAAAAGAGGCCTTCGACGGCGTGGTCGGCCCGTTGAAGCCGGAAGGGCGGCCCGGGAAGACGTTCACCGATGGCGGCAAAATGAACTTCGGCAAGGAAAAGATCGAATACAAGTGGATACCGGCCGAGGCCCTCGACAAATTGCTTAAACGCGCGGTTTACGACCGACTCGGTGCGTTTTCCAAAAAGGACACGAGCGTGAACGACGTGGTTAAGGCGAACCCGGTCTTGGATCTGGAACCCAGTGGGGCCAGGGCACTCGGAACGGCGAACGGTTTCTGCGCATGGCCTACCCCAGCATCGCCAGACACGCGCAGCTTGCGGCCCGCGGAGTGACGCACCGCGTTTCCTGGTAGCGTTTGCCGGTAACGTTTGCTGGTAACAGCGGAACGCTGGCATAATGGAAATCATGCGTTACCTCCTGCTTTTTGTGCCTGCCCTGCTGCTTACGGCCCAGACGCCCGCAGCCCCCAAGAAAGCTTCCGACCACAAGGCGCTGGCCGCCGCCAGCATTCCGAGGAATTTCAAGGAAAGCGGCTCGCCCACGGCGCCGGTCACAGTTGAGGTCTACACCGATTACGAGTGCCCGGCCTGCCGCGCTTTTTATATGGAGACGCTGCCGTCGCTGAACTCCGATTTCGTGGCGACAGGCAAAGTGCGCCTCGTCCATCGCGACTATCCGTTGCCGCAACACCAATTTTCGAAACAGGCTACGCGCTACGCAAATGCCGCCGGCACCATCGGCAAGTACGACGTCGTGGCGAACCAGATTTTTGTGACGCAGCCGGAATGGTCGCAGAACGGGAATGTGGATGCGGCTGTGGCAAAGGTTTTGTCGCCCGCCGATATGGAGAAGGTTCGCGCGCTGGTGAAGAGCGATTCCCACCTGGACGATTCGGTGGCTGTGGACCAGGCGATGGCGAACAACACGGATCACCTGAACCAGACGCCGACGATCGTGATTGTCGCGAAGGGTAAGCGCGATGTCATCAGCGGCGGAGTCAATTACACAATTCTCAAGGCGTACCTGAATCAGAAACTCACGCAATGAAACGCTGGCTGCTGATAGCGGGGCGGCTGGGCATTGCGGTTATCTTTCTCTACGCTGGAATCGCGAAGGTTCGTGAGCCGTGGCTGCAGTTCGCCGTGTCGATCGAATCGTTCAAGATAGTGCCGGACACCTGGCTCGAACCGTTGGCGCGGTATTTGCCGTGGTGCGAAATCGCGCTCGGGATCGCGCTGATCCCGGGAATTCTGGCCCGATGGTTCTCGCTGCTTGCCACGGGGATGCTCGCGTGGTTTCTTTTTATCGGAATCCGCGCGTATGCGAAAGGGCTGACAGTGGATTGCGGATGTTTTGGCTCGGGCGGTGGCGCAATCGACGCGAAATGGTTTGTGGAACACGCAGCGATGCTGGCCCTCGGGCTGGGGGTTACCGTGGGAGCGTTTTTACGGGGCCGCGCGCCGAAGCGGGCAGCGGATTTCCGCGTACCGGACTTGGCGGAACCGACTTCTTAGGATCATCCCGGGGACCCAGTGAGCGCCCACACCGGCGGTGGCAACTAAACTGGTGGTTTGAGCGCGACTGACTTGAATCCAACGACAGTTGCGGTGCTGGCTGAAAAGCCCTCCGTAGCGCGCGATATCGCGAAAGTCCTGGGCGCGTCCGCGCGCGGCGACGGCTATCTGCACGGTAACGGCTACGTGGTAACGTGGGCCATCGGTCATCTGGCCGCGCTCGCCCAGCCGCATGAGATCCAGCCCGAATGGAAGGCGTGGCGGCGCGATCTGCTGCCGATGCTGCCCGAATCATGGCCGCTGGTTATTTACGAAAAAACCAAAGACCAGTTCGAAACGGTGCGGAAAATCCTGCTTTCCCCGCGCGTGGGACGCGTCATCTGCGCAACGGACGCGGGACGTGAAGGCGAGCTGATCTTCCGCTACATTTACGAAGCAGCCGGATCTTCCAAGCCCGTCGACCGGCTATGGATCTCATCGCTCACCCCGGACGCCATCCGCAGGGGTTTCGACACGATCCGGCCCTCCAGGGATTACGATCCGCTGGCCGAAGCCGCGCGGGGACGAAGCCGGGCTGACTGGCTCGTCGGCATGAACCTCTCGCGCGCCTATACGCTCACGTACGGCGATGAGTTGAGCGTCGGGCGCGTGCAGACGCCCACTCTCGCGATGCTGGTGGAGCGTGAACTGGCGATTCGGAACTTCGTGCCCGAAGACTATTTGGAAGTGGAGGCTGAGTTTCGGCCTTCAACCAAATCTGCGGCGGAATCCTATAAAGGAACGTGGGTGCGGGATGTTGAAGATGTCCGCAAATCGGCGCGGCTCCAGGCCGACGGCGTCGAAGCCGCACTCATTGTCGCGCGGGCGCGCACAGGCAAAGCCGCCATCGAATCGGTCAAGGCCGAAACGCAGCGCATGCCGCCGCCGCTGCTCTACGACCTCACCGAGCTCCAGCGCCACGCCAACCGCTTGTTCGGATTCAGCGCGCAGAGGACGCTCGATCTTGCGCAGGCTCTCTACGAAAGCCACAAGCTGATCAGTTATCCGCGCACCGACAGCCGCCACCTGTCGCAGGACGTGGCTGCAACGTTGCCGGGCATCGTCCGCAATATCGCGGGACCTTATCGGCAACATCTCGTACCGGGAACTGGTGAGAAGCCGTTGAGTCGCAAGTTTGTCGACGATGCGAAGGTTCGCGATCACCATGCGATCATCCCGACCGCGACTGCGCCGGAGCGCGCCGGTTTTTCTCCCGATGAAAGCAAAATCTACGATCTGATCTGCCGCCGCCTGTTGACCGCATGGCACGAGGATCATATCTGGTCGGTGACCACCGTGATCACGGCGATCGTGAACGGTGAGGAGGTCGACCGCTACCACTCTTCCGGCAGAACGACCCGACAGGTGGGATGGAAAGCGCTCGAACCGCAGCCAACCAGAAGGCAGCAGGCGGAAGAGGAACCGTCTCTCCCCGCCGGGCTCGCGCGCGGCCAGGCGCAGGACGTCCTCAAGGTCGAGAGCGTTCAGAAGAAAACGCGCGCGCCCAAACGGCTGACCGAAGCCACGCTGCTGACCGCGATGGAGACGGCCGGCAAAACGCTCGACGAAAAAGAGCTTTCCGACGCGATGAAGGATACCGGCTTGGGTACGCCGGCCACGCGCGCCGCGATCATCGAAACGCTGCTGAAGCGCGAGTATATCGTGCGCCACGGGAAGAATCTCGAGGCGACCGACAAGGGCATCCAGCTGATTGAAGTAGTGCATCCAGAAGTGAAAAGCCCGGCCATGACGGGACAGTGGGAAGCGTATCTGAAGCGTATCGAGCGCGGCGAAGCGCCGCTGCAGCCGTTCCTTGAAGGCATTGAAGAATACGTGCGGTCGGTGGTGGGGAAGGTTGTCGGCATTCCGGCCCGCGCACGTGAACCCGAGGCAAACGCCGACGGCAAAGAGCGACCACCGGCGCCACAAGGCATCGAGAATGAGCCGCCGGCCGAACTGCTGCATCGGGCGTTCGGGTTCTCTTCGTTCCGCGCGAATCAGGAAGAAGTCTGCCGCACCGTAATCGAGGGCCGCGACGTGGTGCTCGTTATGCCGACGGGAGCGGGTAAGTCGCTCTGTTACCAGTTGCCGGGCATTGCGCGCGGCGGCACCACCCTGGTGATCAGCCCGCTCATCGCCCTGATGGAAGACCAATTCGCGAAGCTGCGGCAACTCGGCTTCGCAGTGGAGTGTATTCATTCGGGTCGCGACCGGGCGGCTTCGCGGCAGGTCTGCATCGACTACCTCAACGGAAAACTGCAATTTCTGTTCATCGCTCCCGAGCGGCTGCGCGTCGGGGGCTTTCCCGAGATGCTGGCGAAGCGCAAACCGGCCCTCATCGCCATTGATGAAGCGCACTGCATCTCGCAATGGGGCCACGATTTCCGTCCCGATTACCGGCTGCTCGGAGGCTATCTGCCGATGCTGCGGCCCGCGCCCGTTATTGCACTCACGGCGACGGCGACACCAGTGGTTCAAAGAGACATTCGCGATCAGCTGGCGCTCAAAAGCCCCGCCAGCTTCATTCATGGATTCCGCCGCTCGAACATTGCGATCGAAGTAGTGGAGACAAGCCCTTCGCAACGTCCCGACCTGGCGCAGGAGTTGCTGGCCGATCAGGCGCGGCGGCCCGCCATCGTCTATACACCCAGCCGCAAGCAGGCGGAAAGCGTGGCTGCGTTACTGGCCGGCGATTTCCCCGCCGCCGCGTATCATGCAGGACTCGATACAGAGCGCCGCCGCCGTGTACAGGATGCGTTTCTTGCCGGAAAGCTCGAAGTGATCGTCGCGACCATCGCGTTCGGTATGGGGATCGACAAACCGAACATCCGCTCCGTGATTCACACCGCGCTGCCGGGAAGTGTCGAGGCTTACTACCAGGAGATCGGCCGCGCCGGGCGCGATGGAGAATTGAGCCGGGCCATCCTGATGCACTCGTATGCGGACCGCTACACGCACGATTTTTTCTTCGAACGCGACTATCCCGACGTGCTGCTGCTCGACCAGATCTATGGTCGCTTGCGCACCGATCCGCAGCCCCGCGAGTTACTGGAGAAACAGACCCGCATTCCCGGCGACGTTTTCGAAAAAGCGCTGGAGAAATTGTGGACCCACGGGGGCGCTACGGTGGATGCCGCGGACCAGGTCAGCCGGGGCAATGGAGCGGCCAGCGGCGACTGGCGCGAATTGTACCTCGCCCAAGGCGAACAGAAACGCGCGCAAATCGAATCCATGATCCGGTACGCCCAGAGCAATCAGTGCCGCATGGCGAGTTTGGTCCATCACTTCGGCGATCTGGCGGATGGTCGGAAGCCATGCGGGATCTGCGATTTCTGCGCGCCTGAAAACTGCATCGCGCAGCGATTTCGCGCGGCCACGCAACAGGAGCAAAGGGTGGCGCGGCAGATTCTCGATTCTCTGACCTCGAGCGGCAGGTCGGTGGGACAACTGCATGGGGAAGTGTGCCGCGACCTTAGCCTCACCAGGGACGAATTCGAAGAGCTGCTGGGCGCGATGGCGCGGATCGGGTTGGTGCGGCTCACCGATGCGGTGTTCGAGAAAGACGGGAAGCAGATTCCGTTCCGCAAAGCCCATCTCACGCGCGAGGCCGATTATGTGAGTGAGGATACGCCGCTCGAGTTGACCATTCGCGACACCATGCCGAAAAGCGGCGCCCGGAAGCGAAAGACAAAAGCCGGATCGAAGAAGAAGAAAGCGCCGGCCGCCGAACCGTCGCAACCGCATCCCCGCCTCGAAGCCGCGCTGCGGGCATGGCGCACTGGTCTGGCCAAGCGGCAGGGCGTGCCGGCTTTCCGAATCATGTCCGACCGGGTGTTGCTGGGAATCGCACAGAACCAGCCGCGATCCGCCCGGGAACTGCTCGCGATCCCGGGCATCGGAATCGCCTCGGTCGAGAAATACGGCGCCCAGATCTACAAAATTCTGAACGAGGCGCAGGGGTAGGGAGCATGCGGGCCCTGCGCGTCATTACCTGCCTGGTTGTGCTGCGTTCAGCCGGCGTGTCCCAGCCTGCGGACCCCGTCGCGTTCGATGTTGCGTCGGTGAAAGCAAGCGACCGTCAGCTTGGACCAGACTATAACAACCAGTTGGCGTTCTGGCCGGCGGGGCTCACTGCCAAAAACGTCACACTGAGGCGGCTTGCAGCGGAGGCCTGGGGAGTACAAGTTCGCCAGATCATCGGACCAAACTGGCTCGACCAGAATGAATACGATATTGAAGCACGGGCCAGTCATTCGGCCGGGAGGGTGGAACTGGACCTGATGCTCCGCACTCTTCTCGTCCAACGCTTCGACCTGAAGCAGCACCGCGAAATGCGGGAGATGCGGGCTTACGAACTCATAGCCGGCAAGGCCGGGCCCAAAATCCACCCGATGAAGGACGGCGAAACGACCACAAATGTTGTGGGGCTTCATTTCCACGGGGAGATGCATCAATTCGCGGACTTCCTGGCGGTTCAGTTGTCGATTCCAGCGACCGACGATCCAAGCCGGCCAGCTATAGCAGGCGGGCCCATGGTTCCGGTATTGGATAAAACAGGCCTTACCGAGGCCTTACCGAGGCCTTACCGGGACTTACGACTTCAGCGTTGAGATCAAACCGGAACTTGGCACGGACATGTTCACCTTGTGGCAAAGAGCGCTGCCGGAACGATTGGGACTCCGGCTCGAAAGCCGCAGAGACCGGGTAGAAGTCATTGTGGTCGACAGCGCAGCGAAGACTCCGTCCGCAAACTGACACGTTTCGCTGTGCCTCAAAAAGGCGAAGGACGTTTAACCGCCGCCTTCTTCGTCGCAGCTTTTTTCGCCACAGTCTTCTTTCGAACAGGCGGCTTCTTACGCGCAATGCCCAGACTCTGCTCGAGAATCGATTCGAGCAGCCTCTTCTCGGCGGGCGTCATCACCTTCGAAAACTCCACCGGACGCCGGCCGGCAAGCTTCTGCATTTCCCGAACCCAGCGCAGCGAATCTCCCGCCGGATGCTCCCCTATCTCGTCGAGAAGCGCAAGCGCCCGCTCGAAATCGGGGACCTTGCGGAAGCACTGCAGCGCTTCCTTGCGGTCGTCCGCCGCGAGATAAGCATCCGCCGCCGCACGAAAGTCCCCGAGTCCTTCGTGACATGCAGCTTCGTCGCGCGGCCGCCGGTCGGGAAGATCCCGGAGCAGTTCCAACGCGTCCGCCCAGGCTTTATCTTTCATCAGCGAACTCAGCGAACGCTGCTGCAACCGCTTCAGGCGGGCGTCGGCATCGGCGAGATTCAACACCTTGTAGAACGGCGGCAGCATGCGCAGCAGAACGCGGGCGTTCGAGCCGGAGCCCGCGGCAAGCTCAAGCTCATCGAGCCAGGACTTCGCGCGTGGTTCAATCTCGAGGAGCAGCCACGGTTCGAGCTCACCGCTGAATTCAACCATGCTGTGAACCACATTCGCCATGGCGTTCAATCGATCGGCCGGAGCCGCCTGCGGCTGCCGGGCGATTTCGCGGATCGCCTTGGCAAGTCCGAACCGGTTTGCCTGGGCCGCGCTCCGGGCTGCCTCGAACAGAAGATCGGGCCGTCCCAGTTCATTGGGGAGGGCCACTTTGCGAATAGCCAGCGTGAAGGCTATCTCGGCCGCCGTCAGAAAAGTGGTGTGGCGCGCGTGTTCGTCTTCCACGGCCCCAGGCGCGCCAGGAGTCCCAAGCAGAGTCATGGCCTGCTGGGCGCGTGTCCACGCCATACCGGGTTTGACGCTCAGGTACTGTCGCGCGTCCGCCTGGCAGCGCTGGATGCGCTCTTCCACTTCGAACTGATCTTCTTCCAGCGTGCGAAGAACACCGGCGGGCACGGAGGCGGACACCTGGCGGTCATCCGTGTTGCCGTTCAGGAACCGAAGACTGTCGGCGACCACTTCCCTGGAAGGATCGACGTCAATCCAGTACAGGCGCTCCGTGGGGCGGCTCAGCACGACGCGCAGTTCATCGATTGCCAGACGCCTGCCGAGCGCTTCGATGCCGCTGTCCGCGCGCGCCATATCGTTAGCAACGGTGATCTGCCTGAGTTTCCGGCCTGCCCCAATCACGGCCACCGATTGAAAATCGAGGCCCTTGGCTTCGGCGGAAGTCAGGATGTTCTGCCGCAGCGCCTCGGGTATGTAATCCGGCAACGGCCGATCCATACTGATGAGCGCCAGGCCTTCGCGCGCCGCCAGACTCCGGCAGAGCTCGGTCAGCTCGGCTCCCGGCGTAGCCGCGCAGTAGACGATCTGGTCCACGGAGTCTTCTTCGATATCCGCGGCGCCCACGCCGCTCGGGCGGTCCTGCTTGGATAAATGCGAGTAGAGGTCCCAAGCTCGGTTGACGAGTTCCGCGATGCGCCGGGGACTGCGCAGATTCACGGTGAGCTTGTGTTCGACCGGCGTTCCCAACTGGCTGTGCAGCAAGTCATTGAGCCAGGCCCATTCGAAATCGGTTGGCCGAACCGTCTGTGCTTCATCGCCCGCCAGAAGCATTACGGCGGGGCGTCCGCGCCGCTGTCCGGCTGCTTTCGCGAGTTGCACCAGCGCGTAAGTCTCGATCGGCGTGAGGTCCTGCACTTCATCCACCGCGATGACATCGAAGTCCAGCAGTCCGCGCGAACGCAGAGCGTTCAGATCGGCGGAATGCCTCAACTTCGCCGCGGCCGTCCACGCCAGATTCAACTCCGGAAACAAGTTGGATTCAAAGTTCGGACGGTTGCGCGCCAGCCAATGCACGATTTCGGCCGCCGAGGCCGCGGCGGCGGGGCCGATGAACCGCGCGCGCCGCTCCCGGTAAGTTGCCTCGGAAACGCGCGGCACGGAGCAAGCCTCGAAACGGCCCGTCTTTTCCGGCAACGCTTCTCCGACGAAATGCGCGTGCAGTTCGTCGTAGAGCCCGCCGCGATAATTCGCCCACGGGCCCAACCTCGCTCCAGCGCCCAGTTCACGGATGAAGCGCTCGCGGTGCGCCGATTCCGGCTCAATTTCGGTCGTGGAACCGGCCAGTTCCCGCATGAGAGCGGGCACTGTCACCACGCGAAATGTTTTGTAAGCCGGGCAGTAGCGGTCGAAGTAATCCTGCGCCAGCGCGGCGAGATCGCGGGAGTACGTCACGTACAAAACGGACTCGGCCCCAGCCAGATCGACCGCATGCCACAGAGCCGTCGTCTTACCGGATCCGGGATGTCCCTTGAGGATCGCGACCGGGCTCCTGGCTTTGGCGAAGCGGGCCTGCCCGGGTGTCCATGGAGAGGGCCCGTACTCCTCACGCCGCAGTTCTTCGACGCTCAACGAAAGGTAATGATCGGAAAGGCTCTGCGCGTTCAGCTCAGTGTGGTCGTCGTGGTGCCGGATCTCGCGCAGGAAGACGGCGCCGTCGGGAGCGTCGTCGAATCCAGGCAGGTTTTTCAGCGGCGCGGCCCCCTTCGGCGCCCACCAGGCATAGAAGTGAGAACCGTGACTGCCGCCCAACCGCGAACGCCGCCAGCCGCGGTTCACCCCCATGGTGGCTTTGTAATGTTGCCGGCGAGGATCTACGGCCAGCCGCTGCAAAAGAAGCGCAGCCCGTTTTCCCGTGGGATTGTCCTGCAGCTTTTCCAGAAAATCCTGATGGCAATAAAGAGGCGAAGCGGGTTTGCGCGTCTGAAAATCCTGCGGTACGAGACGTTGCTGCTGAGCCATTGAATCGAAAGTATAACGTGAATCCGGATGGTCAGCTTCTGTATTTTCCGGTAACCCTGCCGGCCAGCCTGTCCACTTGATCGTTGAGGTATGATCGTGTGCTCTCGCCGGACGCCGCCCGGTGACCACGGATATGCTTGCAGCGAATTTTCAATCCGTGCGAATGCAGCCGCCGCAATAACGGAAGCAGCTTCCCGCTCTCATTCACAACGCCGGCAATCTTGTCGATGACCGAGGTCGAATCCATGTTGAGAAGAACAGCGCTGGTTTCCGGCCAGTGCTCCTTTGCCAGTTCCACGGCCCGGACGGCCGCGAACAACTCCGCCATGTTGCTGTCGCGGATTTCCGGCGGACACTTGCCTTTCCGGATCACGCGGCCCCGCTGTGAGCGCAGCCAGACCGACCAGCCGGCCTTCTCGTTACGCACCGAGGCGTCGGTGTATGCGGTTACCCACATCGATGCCAACCACTGAATCGAAATTATAGCGTGAACGGGATGGCTGGCGCGCGCAGTGGTACTCCTCCAGGTTTCGCGGACATGCTGGAAGTTCCACTCGTGATTTTCATGTCGCGCGCGCTTCTGAACCAGGGTCTACGTCGCCGTCACAGGTTCCGGAATTGCCGCGCCGTCCGCGCGCGGATCAGACGCCGCGTAGTTGATTCCCGTCCGCGAATTGTGCAGGATCGCCTGGCCGCGGCCCATCTCCTGCGTGTACTCGCGTCGCACTGAGATCTCGTGGCCGCGCGCTGAAAGCTGCCGCAGAATTTCGACAGGCACGCGCGATTCAATCGAAACATCGCAGCCGGACGCCGTGTACTTGGTGAAGCGTGGCGCTTCGAGCGCCGCCTGTACGTTCATCCCGTAGTCCACCATATTGGAGACAAACTGCGCGTGGGCGAGAGGCTGGTTCGCCGCACCCATGATGCCGAAGCCGATATGCCGATCGCCCCCCTCCATGAAGCCGGGGATGATGGTGTGGAAGGGCCGCTTCCCGCCCGCAAGCACGTTGGGATGCGAGGCATCGAGGGTGAAGCCGCCCCCGCGATTCTGGAGCAGAAATCCCATGCCCTCCACAGTGACAGCCGAAGCGAACCCCGCGTAGATACTCTGAATCCAGCTGACGATGTTGCCGTCTCCGTCCACGACGGTCAGATACGTGGTATCGCTCGAGACCGGATGCCCGGCGGGGACATCGCCGTTGGCCTTCACCGGGTCAATTCGCTTCGCCGTCGCGCGCGCATACTCTTTCGAAAGCAGATCCTGGATCGGAGCTTTGTAAAACCGGGGATCCGCATTGTAGCGGCGAACATCGGCATAAGCCAGCTTCATGGCTTCGATTCGCTTGTGCAATTCCGCGGGACTGTGCGGGCCGTCCACATCCGGCGGCGCCGTCTCCATGATGTTGAGCATTTCCAGAGCGGCGATGCCCTGGCTGTTGGGGGGCAACTCGGAGACCCGCCAGCCTCTGTAATCGATGGAAACCGGCTCGACCCATTCGGCGGAGAAACCAGCCAGATCCTCGGTCGTCATCATCCCACCGAGCGATTGCGAGGTTTTCAATACGGCGCGCGCAACTTCGCCGTTGTATAAGGTGCCGGGGCCTTCCTCGGCGATCAGAGTGAAAGCCCGGGCCATATCCGGGTTGCAAAATAGATCGCCCTCGCGCGGCTGCTTTCGGTCCCGCAGAAAAATGTGAGCCGTTGCGGGATTCGCATGGATCTTCGCGAGACCCACAGGGTCGGCCCACGCTTCGGCAATCATCCCGGCCACGGGAAAACCCTCGCTTGCGAAAGCGATCGCATCCTGAAACAGCGTCTTCCATGGCAGCTTGCCGAAACGCGCGTGAAGCTTGCCCCAGCCGTCCACGGCTCCGGGGACAGTCACGCTGTGGATGCCCTCCTGCGGCATGGCGTCGAAACCCTTAGCGACAAGAACCGCCGGCGAGAGACCGCGCGGCGCCGGGCCCGAAGCATTCAAGCCGGTGAGTTTGCCGGCCGCGGCGTCCCAATGCAGGACGAACAAATCTCCGCCTGGTCCGCATTGCATCGGTTCCAGCACGGCAAGCACCGCGTTGGCGGCGATCGCCGCATCGACCGCCGATCCCCCACGCGCGAGGATTTGAGCCGCGGATTGGGATGCCTGCACCTGGCTGGTGGCCGCTATGCCTCGCCGCGAAATGACCATGGAACGGCCATAATCGCGGCCTTGACGTTCAAGGGTGGACATGTCGACCGTCAGCTAGTCGCGGGTGCCGTGCCGGGAGTATCGGGAAGGGTGCCACGCGCGTGGCGAACCAGCAGAAATACGCCGGCCGCGGCCAATGCCAGCGAGATCCATTGTTCGAGCGTGAACGGCCCGCCCAGCGGATTCGACGCATCGTGTGCACGCAGAAATTCGACGGCGAACCGAACGCACCCGTAAAGCACGGCATAGAGACCGATTACCTGTCCGTCGCGATGCGGCCGCCGCAATTGCGTTATCAAAATCGCGCAGATGATGGCCTCCGCAAACGCTTCATACAGCTGCGTGGGGTGCAAAGGAATGCCGAGGGGAACACCAGTGGTCGCGTCTTTATTCGTGAACGTGACAGCCCACGGCAGGTGCGTGGGCTTTCCCCAGCAACAGCCGGCGGCGAAACAGCCCAAGCGCCCGATGCCATGGCCGATGGCGAGCCCGGGAGCAAAGAGATCCGAAGTTGCGAGCACCGGCAGTCCCTGCGCCCGCATATAGAAGTACGCGAAAATCAGCGCGAGGACCAATCCACCGAAGAAGATCCCCGCGCTCTGAAGCGTGGCGAGAGAAAAGATTTCGCCGGGATGAGAACGAAGATCGGGATCCATCGCGATCATCAGCAGCTTGGCTCCCAGCATTCCCGCCAACGCGCAATAGACGCCCAGGTTGACGATCTTCTCACTGTTGAGGCCGCGCTGTTTCGCGAAGTGCGATGCCATCGCGAGGGCGACGAGAAACGCCAGCGCAACCAGCACGCCGTACGACGGCAGCGAGAAACTTCCGATGGTAATCAGCCTGGGAAACATATTTTAAGCGCGCACCTCACGTTTGCGCTCGGAACGAAGCATGCTCAGTATCAGCAGACAAGCTCCCGTAAAGATAGACGCATCGGCCACGTTAAAGGTATACCAGTGGTACTGGCGCACGTAAAAATCCAGGAAGTCGGTTACGCTCCCCACCCGCACGCGATCGAAAACGTTGCCCATCGCACCGCCGAAGATCAAAGCCAATCCCGTGGCGGAAGGGCTGTCGAGACGATCGATCCGCCAGAGCATACCGGCAAGCAGGAGCACAGCCACGACGGACAATCCGATCAGGAGCGGAGTGCGCAGGCGCCCCGAATTTTCGGCGAACATTCCAAAGGCCACGCCTGCATTCCTCGAGTGCACGATGTTGAAAAATCCCGGAATCACCGTCTTCGTGGCGTTACCATCATACGCGCCCAACTGCGTCTCGACCATCCACTTGGTCCAGCGGTCGAGCGCAAATACGCCAAGAGCGAGAAGAAAAGCCACGATCCGGCGAACCCCGTCCGTCACACCTGAATCTCCCGCACAGCCGCGGCGCAGGCTGCGCAGACGGTTGGCAAATCAGCCACCGAACCGACGTCTTCAGTGTATTTCCAGCAGCGCTCGCATTTGGTTCCGCGCGCGCGTTCGACGGTCACTTCCACGTCCCCGGCGGCGCTGTTCCGAAGGTCGACCTGGGAGACGATGAACAGCCCCGCCAGTTCTTTTTCATATTGACTCAGTAGCGGGTAAAGATCGCCGTTCGCGGAAAGCAGCACGCGGGCTTCGAGCGACGATCCGATCACTTTGTCCTGGCGCGCCGTCTCCAGCCTCTTCGAGACAGGCTCACGCAGCGCAATCAGACGGGTCCAGCCTTCAACGCGTTTGCGATCGTCCGCGCCGATGCCTTCGGTCAGCTCGGCGGACTCGGGAAAATAGGCAGTATGTACGCTATCAGGCTGATTGAGATGGCCCCACACCTCTTCCATTGTGAAGCTGAGAATGGGAGCGAAAAGGCGAACCAACGCCATCGCCAGCCGGTACAGAGCGGTCTGGGCGCTGCGCCGTGCAGGCGATTTCGGCGCCGCCGTGTAGAGCCGGTCCTTGAGAACGTCGAAATAGATGGAGCTGAGCTCGACGGTGGCGAAGTCGTAGACGGCGCGATAAACCTTATGGAATTCGAACTCGTCGTACCAGATCCGGCTGCGCGACACGACATCTTCCGCGCGAACGAGAATCCATTGATCGAATTCGAGCAGCTCGCCTCCCCCCACGGCGTCGGTCGCCGGATTGAAATCGTGCAGGTTGCCCAGCGCGTATCGAAACGTGTTACGAAGCTTGCGGTAGGCCTCGGATAGCCGGGTCAGGATCGTCGGCGAGATGCGAACGTCTTCGGTGAACGCAACCGAAGCCGTCCAGAGGCGAATGAGTTCCGCGCCGTAATCCCTGATGATCTCTTCGGGAGCGGCGCCATTGCCGATCGACTTCGAGAGCGGCCGGCCATCTCCGTCGAGTGCCCATCCGTTCGTGGCCGTCGCGCGGTACGGCGCCCCGTCGCGGAGCCCCACGCCGATCAGTAGTGAACTCTGGAACCATCCGCGATACTGATCTCCCCCCTCAATGTAGAGATCGGCCGGCCAGCGAAGGCCGTTCTTCTCCGTAAGCGTTGCGAGATGGCTCGATCCGGAGTCAAACCATACGTCGAGAATGTCATTCTCTTTGGAAAAATCGCCGCCGCCGCACTTAAGGCACACAGTCCCGGGCGGCACGAGTTCCGCAGCCGTGCGCTCGAACCACACATCGGCCGAATGCTGCTCGAAAAGATCGACCACGCTGTCGAGAACCTTGCGATCCGTCATCGGTTCCCGGCAGGCCGAACAATAAAACACGACGATCGGCACTCCCCAGACGCGCTGCCGCGAGATGCACCAGTCGGGGCGGCTTGAAACCATGTTTGAAATACGTTCTTCACCCCACTCCGGAATCCAGTGGACCCCTTTGATGGCATCGAGCGCGCGCTGGCGCAGACTGTTGCTGTCCATGCCGATGAACCACTGATCGGTGGCGCGGAAGATGGTCGCATTGTGGCAGCGCCAGCAATGCGGATAAGAGTGTTCAATATCCTCGGTCGCCAGCAGCGCCCCGTGCTCTTTCAGGATCCGGACCACGAGCGGGTTGGCCTCCCAGATGGTCTTGCCGAGGAGCGCCGGAGGCAGGTGGGCGTCAAAACCCTGAGGATCGAAGAAGCGGCCGGCCGGGTCGACCGGGCAATAGACCGGCAGACCGTACTGCATCCCAACCACGTAGTCTTCCTGACCATGGCCCGGAGCGGTGTGTACTGCGCCGGTTCCCTGCTCCAGCGTGACGTGATCGGCGACCATGCCGAGTGAAGGGCGATTGATGAACGGATGCTCGAAGATGGCCTGATCGAGTTTGTGGCCATTGAAGCGGGCCAGAACCTTGGGCGAGGTCCAGCCGCATTTCTCGGCTGTGGCAACCAGAAGTTCCGCGGCAATTACATAAACGTCCTCGCCAACCGCGACGGCAACGTACTCGAACTTCGGGTGAAATGCGATGCCGAGATTGGCGGGCAGCGTCCAGGGCGTCGTGGTCCAAATGAGGCCGTAAACCTTTTTACCGGCAAGCGCCGGATCGATTCCGCCCGCATCCGAGGTCATCAAAAAACGAACCCAAACCGACGGGCTCTTGTGGTTTTCGTACTCGACCTCGGCTTCAGCCAGTGCAGTGCGGTCGTGGATGCACCAGTTGACCGGCTTGAGCCCCTTGTATACGTAGCCTTTGTCCAGAAAATCCACAAATGCGCGCGCGATCACGGCCTGATAAGCGGGCTTCATCGTCAGGTAAGGATCGTCCCAACGCCCGAGGATTCCCAGGCGTTTGAAATCGTCCCGCTGCAGATTGACCCATTTCTCCGCATATTTGCGGCAGACCTTGCGCACCTGCGCGGCTGTCATCTGCGCTTTTTTGGGCCCAAGTTCCTGATCGACCTTATGCTCGATGGGCAGTCCGTGGCAGTCCCATCCGGGCACGTATGGCGAGTCGTAACCAGCCATGGTTCTAGACTTTACGATGAAATCCTTAACAATTTTATTGAAGGCGGTTCCCAGATGAATGCGCCCGTTGGCGTAGGGAGGCCCATCATGGAGGATGTAAACGGGTTTGCCGGCGCGCGATTGACGAATCCGGCCGTAAAGGTCTTCCTCCGCCCAACGTGCGAGCATCTTAGGCTCGGCCTGAGGCAGGTTCGCCTTCATGGAAAAGGTTGTGCGCGGCAGATTGACCGTCTGCTTAACGTCCAGTTTGACAGGATTCATCGCGGGGATGCCTCTCATTATACTGGCGTCAGCCCGCCGGTGATTTTGCCGGGAGGTTGTTGAAGCGCTACTTGGTCTTCGACGGTTTGACCGCCGGCTTCCCGGCGGTTTGAGGCGCAGCTGCAGGCGGCGCCGCCGCGGCCGGCATGTCCAATGGCAACGGGATCGACGGTTTGGCGGCCTGGTACATGATCACCAGAGTCACCCGCCGGTTGCTGGCATCGTCGGGATGGTCCGGAACCCTGGGACTCTGATCGGCGAAACCGCGCACCTGCGTAACCTGATCTTCGCGCATGCCGTTTTCCTGCATAAAGCGCCGTGCCGCGTTGGCGCGATCGGACGACAGTTCCCAATTCGAATAGTCAGCGCCCCCCTTGAAAGGCCGTGAATCGGTGTGCCCTTCCATCGTGACTCGATTCGGCAACTTGCCGATTTCTTCGGCCAGCTTCTGCAGCAGCTCTTTGCCGAATGCCGTGGGGCGGCTGCTGCCGGACTCGAAGAACGTCGAAACTTCACCCTCCAACAGCTCGACCCGCAAACCTTCGCCTGTAACGGTAAAGATCACGTGCTCCTTGATTTTTTGCAGGGAAGTGGCGTCCTTGATCGCCTGCTCGAGTTTCTCCTTGAGCTGGTTCATGTCGTCCTTGTGGATCGAGAGGCTCTCGCTTCCGGAGCCGCGCAACCCATTGCCGACATCCTTCCCCTTACCTGCGGGATCGGTGAAGTAGCCGCCGACTGCTTTCTGTATCTGTTCGCTGCTGCTCAACAGCCAAAGGACAATAAACAGGGCGAGCATCGCCGTAACGAAGTCGGCGTACGCAACCTTCCACGCGCCACCGTGATGGCCGCCGCCATGCCCCTTCTTCCTTTTGATGATGATGATCGGCTGAGCTGTTTGAACCGGCATAGTTTACTCGTCTCAAGCTGCCTTCGCCGCTGCCGCGTCCGCCGGTTTATGGCCCTTACAAGTGGCTTCCATTTCCTGGAATGTCGGTCTTATATCGTGGGGGATTGCGCGGCGCGCAAACTCAACCGAGATCATCGGCGCCATACCTTTGGCGAAAGCCATAAGTCCCGCGCGGAGCACCTGATAATACTGGGATTCCGCGTCGATCATCTTTTCCAGGTTCGCCGCCAGGGGCGCGACCAGCCCGTAGGAAAGCAGAATTCCCAGGAATGTGCCTACGAGGGCCGCCGCCACTTTCTGTCCGATTTCAGCCGGAGGCCCGCCCAGTGCGCCCATGGTGATGACGATGCCGAGAACGGCCGCTACAATACCCAAACCCGGCAGCGCGTCCGCTACCGTGGCGAGCGCGCGCACCGGCGCGGCACTGGCGTGATGATGGATATCGATGTCAGCCTCGATCAGCGCGTCCAGATCGTGAGGAGCAACCACGCCCGTCACCGCTGTCCGAAGAGTGTCACAAATGAAGTACAGAACATGATGGTCGGCCACCACCTTCGGAAATTTTGAAAAAACCGCGCTCTTTCCGGGGTTTTCAATATCCTCCTCCAACTTTGCCATCCCCGCCTTACGGGCAAACTGAAAAATATCGCTCAACATCTTCAGGCTGTCCAGATAAAAAACGGCCGTGAACCGGCTCCCGCCGATAATACTCAGCAGACTCTTGAAAATCCTGATAATCAGCGGAAGCGGGTTGGCGGCGAGCAGCGTTCCAATAGCCGCTCCACCGATGATGATCAACTCCGCGGGCTGGAGCAGCACGGGCATTTTCCCGTGCTCCATGAGGAAACCACCAACCACAGCCCCGAAGACGAGAACGATTCCGATGATTGCAAACATGTCCTGCCCGTTGAATCGGCAGAAGGCGGGGAAAACTTGAGGCCCCGGACCACGGGCGTCCGTCGCCTATTGCGGGCGCATATCGTGAATCTCGAAGTGAAACCGGTTGGGAGGCAGATGCCCAATCGATTCGGGCGACATCCGCGCCCACGTTTCGTACGCGGCGCCGGCAAGCCGGCTGTTCAGGAAAAACAGGAACTGGTTCGAGCAGCAGTCGATCGGGGGCGGCTGCCGGAACGTCAGGCGCATTCCAACCGCTTTGTCGATCGCCACACCCGGGGTTGGCACGTGTTTCTCAAGCAGCAGATCGACAAAGCTGCTGCGCGCCGCATGCGGCCATACATCGCCGGACAGCAGAGGGCGCAAGGCGTTCGTGGCCGCGAACGTAATCTCGCACTGCCGAATCCACTCGAGGACCGAATCTCCCCAAGCCCAGTGCGAAAGAAGACCGAAGTACTGATCGGTCATGTGCAGCGCCAGATCCAGCTTCCGGTGCTCCATGCTGTAACCGCCCAACGCCTCGGGCGAAGCGTCCGCAATCATGTCTTCGGTTTCGACCATCGCCGCGGCGCGCTCCACCAGTTCCTCCCGGCTGGCGTCTTCCGGGATGCCGTGCACGAGCAGCGGCGGCAGCTCATGCATTCCAAACCCCGGAACCTCCACATATGACCGGATCATTTAAAACTCCTGCTACCTTGTTTGACGCATGGCAACTACCGCTGTTCCGTATATAACACGAACGGTAAATCATTTTCGATCAAACTTGTAATTCAACCGATCATAGATCCTTATCGACATGAATCGACAGCCTGTTCGGGCTCTTGTGTTAAGGTAATAGGCCGAGGCAAACAAAAGGCGAATGTCCGAAACCCTTTCTTTGTTGTTTCCCGAAATCACCCTATCGCCCTATAAAGGCGACCTCACTCCGGTCCTGAACAAGTTCGAGCGCATGGCCGGAGACCCCGACAGCCCCATTCGCGCCATCCGCCGCACTCCGGCGCGCCCGGCCGAATACGCCGATTTCCCGGGAGATCTGGATCCCACGCTCCGCGAGGTGCTCGTCCGCCGCGGGATCGAACGGCTGTACACACATCAGGCGGAGGCCTGCAGGCAAATCGCCGCAGGCTCCAACGGAGTAGTCGTTACGCCAACAGCCAGCGGAAAAACGCTTTGCTATAACCTGCCGGTGCTGAACCGCCTCACCGCCGAACCGGGTGCCCGCGCGATGTACCTGTTCCCCACCAAGGCGCTCGCCGAGGATCAACTCGACGAACTGCACGGCCTCATTGAAGCATTTGGAACAAAGCAGGGCTCCGATCTCTGCGCCTTCACATACGACGGCGATACGCCGCAAGACGCAAGGCGAGCCATCCGGCAGCGCGCCAATATCGTCCTGACCAATCCGGACATGCTGCACACGGGAATTCTGCCCCACCACACGAAGTGGGCGAAGCTGTTCGAGAACCTGCGATTTCTCGTCATCGACGAGCTCCACTACTATCGCGGCGTCTACGGCAGCCACTTGGCCAATATCATGCGGCGTCTGCGCCGGCTGTGCGAATTCTACGGATCGAAACCGCAGTTCATCGCCTGCTCGGCAACCATCGCCAATCCGAAAGAGCTCGCCGAAACGCTGATCGAAGCCCCCTTCGAATTGATCGACCGCAACGGCGCGCCCGCCGGTGAGAAAGTCTTCATCTGCTACAACCCTCCGGTCGTCAACCGCCAGCTCGGCATCCGCCGCAGCTACATCAACGAGACGCGACGAATCGCTCTGGAACTGCTGGACTGCCATCAGCAGACGCTCGTCTTCGCGAACAACCGGCTGGCCACCGAGATCCTCGTTACCTACCTGAAGGACGCCTGCGATAAGGGGCGATTGCCCACCGAATCGGTGCGCGGCTACCGAGGCGGTTATCTGCCCCGCGAGCGGCGTGAGATCGAAAAACGGCTGCGTTCGGGAGATATTCGCGCCGTAGTCGCAACCAACGCCCTCGAGCTTGGCATCGACGTCGGGTCGCTCGATGCCGTCGTGATGGCCGGCTATCCCGGCACCATCGCTTCCACGTGGCAGAGGGCCGGGCGCGCGGGCCGCCGCAACACCGCGTCGCTCGCCATCATGGTGGCCTCCAGCGCACCCGTCGATCAATATGTCGTCGAACATCCGGAGTATCTGTTCGACCGCTCGCCCGAACATGCGTACGTCAATCCGGACAATCTCGAAATCCTGCTGAATCACCTGAAATGCGCGGTGTTCGAATTACCGATCAAAAACACCGAGCGATATGGCCCGCACGAGGTCACCGAATTATGCGCGTTTCTGCGCGATGCCGGGCTATTGCACCTCTCGGGAGACTGCTGGCACTGGACCTCGGACAGCTACCCCGCCGACGCCGTCAGGCTGCGATCCGTTTCGAGCGACAACTTCGTAGTAGTCGATATCACGGGCGAATCGAAAATCATCGGCGAGGTTTCCTACACGGCCGCGCTGACCACGCTGCACGAAAAAGCCATCTACCTCCACGAGGCGAAGCAATTCCATGTCGAGCGGTTCGACTTCAAGGAGCGTAAGGCTTACGTGAAGCGCGTGGACAGCGACTACTACACCGATGCCATCGATTACACGCAGGTGAAGGCGCTGCGGGAGTTCGAGAAAGCCACCATCGCGAGCGCCGTCGAAAAGGTGCACGGCGACGTACAGGTGAACCGCCAGATCGTCGGCTTCAAGAAAATCAAGTTCTACACCAACGAAAACGTGGGGGCAGGCAAGCTCTCCATGCCTGAGCAGCAGATGCACACGACCGCGTTCTGGCTGCACTTCCCAGCCCCGTTTCTCGCCGCGTTCACGCAATACACACCCATCGAACGCCAGAACGGGCTCACCGGACTGGGCAACGCATTTCGCACGATCGCCTCCCTGCTCCTGATGTGTGACCCGCGGGACTTGGGAGTTGCGCTGACCGAAGACCTTTCCGGCGGACTGCTCACGTGGGAGCCGGATCTTTATCTCTATGACAGCTACGCCGGTGGAGTGGGGCTGAGCGCGCCGCTATTTCGCCTCAGCGATCGTCTACTCGCTCAGACGCGCGATCTGATAGAAGGATGCGGATGCGAAGCCGGCTGCCCCGCCTGCGTAGGGCCGGCGGGAGAGATCGGCGAACGCGGAAAAGAAGCGGCCCTGGCGATCGTGAAGGGCGTTTTGTAGCGCCGTGGGGCAGACCATCGTTTTGAGTGGTCTGTCCGGCTTTCACTCCGCCGCTTTCGCCGCAAGCGTTTCCACGACTGCGATGTTCTGCGCGAGTTCCGCCGGCAAATGATGCCGGGTCTGGAGCCAGCTCAGGCTGTTGTAAGAGACGTGGGCTTTGCCCTGGGCGTCCTCCCAAACCAGGATCTTCAGCGGCAGATCGATGGCAATGCTGGGCGACGCGATCATCAATGGAGTTCCGGCTTTCGGGCTGCCGAATATGAGCAGCTTCGTCGGCCGCATCTGCATGCCGGCTCGGTCCGCTTCGCCGCTGTGATCGACCAGGGCAAACAGCTTGACTCCCTTGTTCTGCAGTATCGCCTCCAGCTTTTCCACTGTCGCGTCGACCGTGCGATTACTGGGTATGGTGACGATTCCGTTGTCTGTCTTCGGTGTCATAATCTTCTCCGCATGCGTTTGTTTCGGTTCACCCACCGAAATCAGATAGGTCGCCATCGCCAATCCGACCATGGCCATCACCAATGAAACGATGATGGCCAGCGACGACGGCCGGTTGAAGGCGGCCTCGCCCCGATTCAATTCGCGGACCAGGCGTACATGGTGTCTCAAAGACCAGACATTGACAATCACGCCGAGGATAATGAGCGCGGTGCCAAACCACACTGAAAGCCCGTACGATTGGGACGGCGCGCCAAGCTGCAGCGCACGCAGAAACAAACCAAAACGGGCGACGACAAACCCGAATCCCATCAGCGCTAATCCGGTTCGGATCCACGCCAGAAACGTTCTCTCCGCCGCAAGATAATCGCTCGCCCCGCTGCTCATACCATCAGGTCCTTGATTCCATTGTGCAGCACGCACGCGGAGTCAGTTATCAGTCCCTGTCCTGAGCTCCGTGCCAGATTTGCAGAATTTCAACTGTCGTTTCCTTCACGCGGTACACGACGATGTACGGAAGCGGAGACAAAACCAATTCGCGGGTGCCGGCCTCGCGACCGATGCGGCCGCGACGCGGAAAAGCGACAAGCTGCTCGATGCGCTCAAAAATAGTGCGGACCGTTTTGAGTGCTGCTTCGGGATTGTCGTCACCAATGTGGACGCTGATTTGCTCAAGGCTGGAACTGGCTTCCGGAGTCCATCGAATATCCATCAGCGCTGCAACATTCGTTCGATACGCGCCTTCACGTCGTCGTGGCTGACCAATTCGCCTCGGTCAGCCTGTTCGACGCCGCGACGGACGCCGGCACGAAAGCGCAGGTCATCGACAAGTCGCAGCGCGGCATCCTTAACCAGCTGTTCGGTGTCGGTGCCATTCTGGTCTGCGATTCGCGAAAGCAGCGCTTCCTGCTCGGGGGTGAAGTGTACTTCCATGGCTTTGAGAGTAGAGATTACCGGATCGCGTGTCAAGACAGGTCCGACGTTCTCTGCGCCGCAAGATAATCGCTCAGCCCGCGGCTCATACGAATCCATGGTGCGTTACGAGCGTCCGCCTGCGCTATCGATGTATATTCAAAGTAGATACATATGCGAAATGAGACCACGGTTTCGAAATGGGGGAACAGCCTGGCGGTTCGGATTCCGCGGGCGATTGCCAAAGAAGCTCGCCTCAACGAGGGAGACTGTCTGGCACTGGATCTCGACCGCGACGGCGCTATCGTGTTGCGCTCAACCCGGCGCAGGTACGAACTGTCGGAACTGGTATCGAAGATCACGCCCGCAAATCGTCATTCGGAAACGGACTGGGGACGGCCGCGGGGCAAGGAATCCTGGTGAGCGCCACCTACGTACCGGACACCGGCGATTTCATTTGGCTGGCCTTCGACCCTCAAGCCGGTCGCGAGCAGGCAGGTCGGCGTCCGGCGCTCGTGTTAAGCCCGCGAACCTACAACTCGCGGTCCGGTCTGGCGTTGGTTTGCCCGATCACGAATCAGTCGAAGGGATACCCGTTCGAAGTCACCCTTCCCGCTGGTCACGGCACAACCGGTGTCGTCCTTGCCGACCATATAAAGAGCGTCGACTGGAAAGTGCGCCGCGCCGAAAGGGTGGGGCGCTGCCCAAGTGAAGCGATCGACGAGGTCCGGGCAAGGTTAGCGCCGTTGCTCGGGTATTGAAGCCGGGAGTGCCTCAGCGGCCAGGGCGTGAGCATGCACACAACGGGCAGGCAACCGCCCCGTGCTGCTGATAACCAGTGCGCATCAGCTCCAAAGTACGACGTACTGGCCCGTACTCCGCGGCAGGACTGAAGACATAGGCCGGATGCGGCACTGGCAGCAGGCGCCATGTTCTTTCTCGCTGATGGATGACCCACCAGTCGTCGCGGCCGAGCCAGTCTGAAATTCTAAACCCCGTATGGGCCGGCCGATTCTTCGGCCAGTCCTCGTCCTGTCGGAATCGCCAACGTGAATCGGCGTGCCGGCGGCGATGGATCGCTGTCGCTCCGTGACGCTGAAAGAGCCTCAGGAGACCGTGTTCCGCCAGCATCCCTAACGCTACGATCCGATCACCTCTGCATTCTTCCACCCTCCGCCAGTTCCAACCGTCTGCCTCGTCGCACTCGGCGTACGACCTGAATGCGGCAGGATTAGCACAAGCGACTTTGTCGCCGCCTCGATCATAGTAATCGCCGGGATCGGTACCGGGAACAGGCCTTGTTCCTCGCCAGTAGAAACTCGCGCGACACAAATCGAACAAAATTAACGCGGACGGGTGCGCGTATCCGGCGAACATCGTGGCCAGTTTGCCGTAATAGGTGTAGTCGGGCGCGACTACTTGACGCATAAAATGTTCTTGAAACGATTTTGAAGATTGAGCTTCGACGTAGTCGAATAGCTTCATCTCCGAACCATTTCCGCGAAGCGCCAGGGCTTTGATAAACGGGGCAACCGATGACCCGCAAACGAGAATCGCATCGGTATCGTTCGCATCTTCACCCACCAGATCGGTAACCCAGGGAAGCGGCGCGTTTAGATCGTCGACCATGGACTGCTGCCCGCCCACGTCAAAGACCTTGGTCAACATGCTGCCACCGTGTAGGCTCAGGCCGAGGTCGGGCGACCGCTCCCAGACCTTGTTGTTGATTGCATCATTGGATTTCAGAGCCATCGCAGCCCAGAACGATTCACCTCCCGGGGACGGCGTCACCATCTCTATATGCAATTCGTGTACCCCCTGAGCCTGATGAAATTCTTCTAATCTAGGACTTAAGATATCCTAACAAAATGGATCGATACGTGCCAAATGGAAAGCGAATGATTTTTAGAAAGCATTCAAAAGCCAGCGTGATATGATTAAACGCTTGTGATGGCTGGGATATCATGAGATCCGAGGCTGTGATTGTGTCCGGTGCCCCTAAAGTTTACCTCGACGCCTTGGTGGCCCTACGTCAGGAACCAACATCCGCCATCGTCTCTGACGCGATCATGTCGCTGGTCCGGGGACTGCCGGAACCGGATCGAAGCGCAATCGACACGGTAGTGTCGCGGGCGCTTTGGGGTGGCGCGACGCGACCTCGCCCGGAGCCAAAAGCGGCCTACAAGTACGCGCGCCTGTGCTTCAAGCGCAAAGTGATTGACAGACTCAAGGTGGACGAAGAATTCAGGATCGAGACGCCGGTAGGCACGTTTCAGATGAGCAGGGCGGAGTTCGACGTCGACTTCGGGAAGATCAGCAAGACCATGTCATGGAAGAACCTAGGCTTTTACTCGTATCCGGTGGTTCCTTCGAAGGCTGAGAAGTATCGGATCGCGGCCAATTCCGGCTTGGCGACCCCAGGCACACCCACCAAGTCAAACGCAGGCGATAAGGAACACATCGCTTGAACCCGCCGCTCACGGAAACCACGTGAGCGAGTGCGGAGCACTTCCGTCCATTTTGCGGTCGCCGTCAGACAGGGCACGAATCCAGCCGTGGGCGGAAGCCCACCCCCAAAAACCTCAATGCCGGTGATGATGATTCGCGTCCTCCGGAAAAACCGCATGCCCTTCCGGAGGCGGGAACAAACTCTTCAACGCTTCCAGCCGCTTCCGCAGATGGCGGCTGGGCAACTGCCGCGGCCCCGTCTCCACATCGATATCGCAGCACAGCCCATGCAGGTACAGCGTCATCGTATCTTCAAACGACTGCCGCGCATACGCCCGAAACGGCTTGCCATCCTTCCGCGCCGCCATCGGACGCCGCAGCAGCGTCTGCTTCAAATGCCAGCTCTTCTCGTCGACCTCTCCGTGCACCTCCGCGCTCAACTCCTCCCGGAGCAGCCGATGCCAGGCATCCTGCGCCTTCTCCGGAAACCGGCTGGCAATCAAACCAGCGAGTTCGTCGTACAGGTAATAGTGATAATCCGAAACCTGCTCGTCCTTGACCGTGAAGAACAGCGTCGCGAAATCGCCGCTTTCGACGCGCGACGAAAACACCAGCTTCGGCTCCGGCGGTTTTTCGTAGACGACCGCGACATTGGTCCTCGCCGCCCCGCGTTCGAGAAACGGCGCCAGCACGATTCCGACGCCCGGCAGCAGGTCCGAAACCGCCGCGGGCAGCGCCTCCACCGGGTCGTGCAGGTACTGGCGGAGATCCTCTTCGGCCACCGGCAACGCGAGAAAGTACGAAAATTTGTTATTGATCGGCGTCATCTCGGAGCGCAGTTGGCGACTGAGTTCGTCGACCGAAGTCCGGGGACGTCCGTTATCGGATGGCATCGTGAGTTAGAGTCGCCACGATTGTAACAAGTCGGGTACACGCGGCTTCAGCCGCGTTTTTTCGTAGCGGCGCCTCCCGGTTACTCTGAAGGTTGCCCCGCGCCCCGCGCTCCATTCTGGTATCCGCCGGAGAAGCTTCCGGCGACTACTACGCCGCCGAGCTGGTCCGCGAGCTTCGCCGCCGCTGGCCCCAGTGCGTTTTCTTCGGCTGCGCAGGCCCGCAGCTGCGCGAAGCTGGTGTCGATGCCGTCATTCGCTCGGAAGACCTGTCCGTCGTCGGCATCGTGGAAGTGCTGGGCCATCTGCCCCGCATCTGGCGCCGCTTCCGAACTCTGATCCGCGCCGCCGCCCAACGCAAACCAGACATCGCCATCCTCACCGACTCCCCGGATTTCCACTTCCGCGTAGCCCGCAAACTCAAGCGCCTCGGCATTCCGGTGACTTACTTCGTAGCTCCCCAAGTCTGGGCATGGCGAAAAGGTCGCGTAAAAACGATGCGTCGCGACATCGACCAACTGCTCTGCATTTTCCCGTTCGAAGAGGCGTTTTTCAGGGAACGCGGCGTGCCCGTGACGTATATCGGGCACCCACTCGCCACCCGCGTCCGCCCCACCTTGTCGCGCGCGGATTTTTTCCGGAAACACAACCTGCCCGACGGTCGTCCACTGGTAGCAGTGCTCCCAGGCAGCCGCCGCAGTGAAGCCCTCCGCCATCTGCCGGAATTGGTGCGGGCAGCCGAAATTCTCAGCCGCGACCGGCCCCTGAGCTTCATCCTGCCCGCTTCGCCTACATGCGGCGCGGCGTTCTTCGCCGACCCGCTGGCTGGCAGCCTTATCCGCGCCATCGAAGGGGACGCCTGGGACGCCATGGCCCACGGCGACGTGGCTCTGGCGGCGAGCGGAACAGTCACGGTGGAAGCGGCCCTGCTCGGCGCGCCGCTGGTGACCTTCTACCGTGTCACCGGCGTCAGCTGGGCCATCGGAAAGCTGCTGGTCGACGTGCCGTTCTACTCCATGGTGAACCTGATCGCCGGGAAAAAAGTGGTTCCGGAACTGATGCAGGACCAGATGACCGGAGAAGCGATAGCCGCCGAAACCACCCGGCTATTGGACAACGAGGCGGAACGCGCGAAAATGAAGGAGGAACTGGCGCGCGTGGCTCTTCTCCTTTCAAAGCCGCTGCTGTCCGGGACCGGCGATGCCATTATCCGCGCGGCGGACGCGGTGGAGGGCGTAAATTGAAATGGTGAAGGCGATTGGCATATTCGTTCTCGGCATACTGCTCGCATCGGCTCCCGCCGTTGCCCAGCAGGGGGGTAATCAGGACGACAAGCGTTCCAGAATCGACGTCGACAACTACACGATTGATGTTCAGATCAACCCCGACACCCAGACCCTGACAGCGCGCGCAGCCGTTCGCTTCGTGCCTCTCGACGACCAGCTCTCGAGCGTCACCTTCGAGCTGAACAACGCCCTGGCCATTTCGCGCATCGTCGACGACCACGGCCAAACGCTGCAGTCTTCGCGCAACCAGTCCGACAACACCGTGCGCGTCGCGCTCGCGAATCGCCTGCCGAAAGGCCAGCCTACGGTCCTTACATTCAACTACGACGGGCACCTCACCGGCTCCGAGGAATCGCCCATCTACGGCATCAAGTTCGCCGAGATCCAGAACGATTACGCATTTCTGCTCTACCCCGCGCGCTGGTTCCCCGTCAGCGGATACACCTCCGACCGGTTTACTTCGAAGATCAACGTCACCGCTCCGCCGGGCTTCACCGTTGTGGGCGGCGGAGATTTCACCAAGCCCGCGTTCCCCGGCGACATCGCTATCTTCAAAGGCCAACCGGTGAAAAATTCGATAGAAGGCCTGACCACCTCCCTGTGGTTCCGCGGCCCCGAGGCCAATATGGCGAACGCTTATGGCGCGGCCACTGCCCAGATGGTCGGATACTTCACCTCGATCTTCGGCCTGGCGCCTTTGGCGAACCTGACCGTAATGGAAACCGACGACGGTTTTCCCAATGGCTACGCGGGAACCGGGATGGTCTTCATTTCTCCCGCCGCGGTCGGCAGGGAAGTCAACAGCAACGTTCTGGCCAATCAGGTGGCGCGCCAATGGTGGGAAGTGGAAGTTTCACCCGTCAACCGGAATCATATGTGGATGGAGAACGGAATGGCGCTTTACTCGGAAGCGCTCTGGACAGAGCATGAAAAAGGCGCCAGCGCCATCGAACAAAAGATGAAGGACCTCAGCGTGACGGCACTGACGGTCGATAACGTGCCGTTGATTCAGACATCGAGGCTCGAAGACTATTCGCCCGAATACTGGGCCCTCAGCGCGGACAAGGGCGCGGTTGTAGTCCAGATGTTGCGCAGCACCATGGGCGACGATAAGTTCTTCCAGGCCGTGAAAACGTTCCTGCAGCAGAGCGCGTGGAAGTCGGCGACCACGGAAGATTTCCGCAAAGCCTGCGAAGCCGTGATGGGCGAAGAGTTGCGCTACTTTTTCATTCAGTGGGTGGAGTCGAACGGTGCACCCGAATTCAAGCTGGAATGGACCATTCTCCGCACCCAGAAGGGCTTCCGCGTTACCGGCAGGATCTCGCAGGATCTGGATACATTCCGGATGCCTGTCGATCTCCATATTGAGACCGACGGAAATCCGGAAGACAAACGCATCGAAGTGTTGGGAACTTCTTCGGAATTTTCGATCGACACGTTCGGCAAGCCGAAGAAGATCACCATCGATCCGAACAACAAGGTGCTTCGCATGAGCCCGCAGATGCGGGTCTCGGTGGCCATTCGCAAGGGCGAGCAATACGTCGAGGTTTCCGAATTCGCCGAGGCCTTGAAGGAATACCAGCGCGCGCTCGATACGCAGAAGAACAGTTCGATGGCCCATTACCGGGTGGCCCAGGTCTTCTTCCTGCAGCACAACTGGCAATCGGCGACCAACGAATTTCGCGAAGCGTTGAATGGCGATCTTCAGCCGAAATGGCTGGAAGTGTGGGCGCACATCTATATCGGCAAAATCTTCGATATCAGCGGCCAGCGTGAGCGAGCCGTGAACGAATATACGCAAGCCCAGCGCACCAGGGATAACACGCAGGGTGCGCAGGATGAGGTCGCGAAATACCTGCGCACGCCGTATAAGACCGCGAGCAGGGAAGCCGTTTAGCCGGTACAGGCGGCGGCACACGCGGCTTCAGCCGCGTTCTCCCCCTTAAACCCCGGGGTTCGTCAAAATGATGTTCCCCACGGCCGTATTCGAAGCCGGAACATGATAGAACCGATACGCTTCTTTGGCAGCGTCGTCCAAAGCGCCGCGCATCACGTGCCACATCACCATTTCGATCCCCTCCGCGCCCGCTTCGCGCACATATTCCTTATGAGGAGTCGCTGCAAGGCCCAGCGGATCGGAAGTCAGCCGATCGAGGAAGCTCTTGTCGAATTCCTTATTGATCAGTCCGCACCGCTCGCCATGAATCTGGTGCGACATCCCGCCGGTCCCGAACACCACCACGCGAAGATCCCTGGGGTACTCCTCGACCGCCTTGCGAATCGCCCGTCCCAAAGCAAAGCAACGCTTCCCCGACGGAGGCGGGTAGGTGACTACATTCACGCAAAGCGGAATCACAGGGCACGGCCACTGTTTCACCTGACCGAACATCAACGAAAGCGGCACCGTAAGCCCGTGATCGACCTCCATCTCGTTCACGATGGTCATATCGAAATCATTCAGGATCAGCGACTCCACCAGGTGCCACGCAAACTCCGGGTCGCCGTGAACTACCGGCACCGGCCGCGGTCCCCAGCCTTCATCGGCAGGCTGGAACTCAGGCGCAACCCCCAAACAGAAAGTCGGAATATATTGCAGCGAAAATGCCGTGCCATGGTCGTTATAGACCTCGATTACCATGTCCGGTTTCAGCTTCGCCATGATTTCCTGCGAGCGCCTGAAACCCTCGAATACCGGCTTCCAGTAGTCGTCCTGCGACTTCCCCAGATCCAGCGCGGCCCCTATAGCCGGCACGTGCGAACAGCCGACGCCCGCAATAACCTTTGCCATCTAAGCAGTCCCCTTCTTCTGCGCCTGAGCGGACTGCTCAGCTTTGCTCCGATTGCCCTCGATCGATCGCCCGCCGCCGAGCATCATATTGCGGTAGTTCTCTCTGGTGGTGCCGCTCATGGCGGCCGCCATGGCCTCGAACGTGAACCCTGACGTGGCACCCAGCTTCGAAACATAGTAGATATTGCCGCCCTCCTGGATCATCCCGAGCCAGTTCCGATCCAATACGGCTTGCCGCTGTTCCGGTGTCAGCTTGTACTTGTCGAGATACGCGGGCTCATTGGCCAGAAACGCCTTGCGGTTCTCATCCTTCATCAACGACATGCAGAAATTATTCAGGTGGTAGCCTTTGGCGCAGGCGTGCTTGTCAAACAGATAAGTGCCGGGGATGTCGGAATACTCTTCAGATTTGCTCATTCAGATTTGCCCATTGTCGTTACCCCTTAACTGTCAGGCGCTTCTTCCAGAAATTGAACCCCGAGTTCCTTCAACTTCGCCCGCAGACCATACATGTCGAGACCCAGCTCGCCGGCTCGCAACTTCTCCCGGTTCTTCTCTTCTTTGATGCGGCGCTCGTCGCTGAGTTTCGCCACTGCCGCCGCCTGCTCGCGCGGCACCACCACCACACCGTCGACGTCCGCTACAATCACATCGCCCGGCCGTACGATCGCGCCCGCGCATACCACCGGTACATTCACCGATCCCGCGGTCGCCTTCACCGTCCCTTGCGCCGAAATCGCCTTAGACCACACCGGAAACTCCATCGCCGTCAGATCCGTCACATCGCGAACGCCCGCGTCGATGATCAATCCGGCCACGCCGCGCACCCGCAGCGAAGTGGCCAGCAGTTCGCCGAACATGCCATCGGTCGATTCCGCGGTCGTGGTGACCACCAGCACGTCGCCCGGCTGGCAAACTTCCACCGCCGCGTGGATCATCAGATTGTCCCCCGGCTGGCACGACACGGTTACCGCCGGAGCGCCGATCTTCGCGCTGGCGTAGATCGGCCGCATGTACGGCTTCATCAATCCCAATCGGCCCTGGGCCTCGTGCACAGTGGCTACGCCCAGATCGCGGAGTTGCTTCATGACCTCCCGATCCGGTCTCCGAATGTTGCGGTATATGACGGGTTTCATGTCTTGAATCCGGCTGGCGACTCGATTTTGCGTAACCAATGGTGCGTCGCTGATCTGACCCATCAAGCCCGATGGCCGCGGCGCGAATCTCAGTATACATCCCGGCCTCAAGCCTCAGCGCAACCGTCGAAGCTATGATGGAGGAAGGTTTGCTGCTCCTGCTTCCGCCGGAGCTTGACAGATCGAACCAACGCGGATATCTTGACTAATTACTTATTGCATCCGCCGGGATATACGCAGGCTTCAGGTTTTCTTGAGCGCCAGGGATTTTTTCGGAATGTCCATATTTGAAATTTGCCAATGGATTCAGGACTCGTCGATCGGAACCGGGATTCGCGAATCGACCTATGTTTTTCCACTGATTGAAGCCACTCACGTGCTCGGCCTCGCGGTATCGGTCGGCACCATCGCGATCGTGGATCTCCGCCTCATCGGGGCAACCATGACGAAAGAGCCGGTCACGGACGTGATCGAACAACTCCAGCCGTGGACCTTATGGGGTTTCGTATCGATGTTCCTCAGCGGGGGGCTCCTGTTTTGGTCCGAAGCCGCGCGATTGTACCCCAGTTACAGCTATCGGACTAAATTCATATTCCTCTTTCTGCTGGGAGTGAACGCCCTGGTTTTCCACAGCACGACCTATAAATCCGTAGATAGTTGGAACAATGACGCGGTCACCCCCTTTCGGGCGCGCATGGCAGGCTGGATCGGCATCACGTTCTGGGCCGTGGTAATTTTCATGGGCCGCTGGACAGCCTACAACCTGAAGTAAAGGATTTTTCAATGTCTCTTCTCGATCTGTTCAAATGGTTCGACGCGACGCCGATCAGCAAGATCATCCGCGATTCGACGTATATATTTCCGGTTGTCGAAGTCCTGCATCTGTTCGGCCTGACCCTCCTGCTCGGAACCGTCACCGTGATCTCTCTGCGCATGCTTGGAGTCGGCATGCGGCGTCAGTCGGTGTCCGAAGTGGCCAGTCAACTCCAGCCGTGGTCGGTTGGCGCCGCCATACTGACCATCGTGAGCGGCATCCTCCTCTTCTTGTCGGAAGCGATGAAATGCTACGCCAACGCGGCGTTCCCGTATAAGATGTGGTTGCTTCTGGGGGGCATCGTTTTGTTTTTCGTCGCCCATCGTCGCGTCACGTCGCCCACTTCGAAGTTGAGTTCCGGCGCCATGAAGGTGATCGCGGTTCTTTCGCTGATCCTCTGGTACGGCGTGGCCATCGCCGGCCGCGCGATAGCCTTCGTCTAACGTGAGCGAAACCTACGTAGCACAGGATTGTAGCCCCAACCCTCTCCAATTCCCCATGCCGCATGGAGCGATCGACGCTCACATGCACGTGATAGGCCCGTTCGACAAATTTCCCTTATCTCCCAAATCGCAATACAATCCCTTCCCCGCCACCTGGCAGGAGCAGAAGGAAATACTCATCGACAAGCTTGGTTTCTGGGGATTCGTAGTCGTCCAGGCCACCTGCCACGGCACCGATAACAGCGTCGTGGTCGACGCCCTCGAACATATGGAAGGCAGAGCGGCCGGTGTCGCCAGCCTTACCGAAGACGTTACGCGCGAAGAACTCCAACGTCTGCATGCCGCCGGAGTGCGGGGCGTGCGCTTCGCCTTCCTCCCTCATATTGCGAGCGAAACCACGCCGGCCGACGTCATCCGGCGCATCGCCGCGAAGATCGAACCGCTCGGCTGGCACACCGATCTCTATTTCCTGCCGCAGACTTTCGAGATCATGGAGCCACTGATCCGCTCGCTGCCCACCCCCGTCATCATCGACCACATGGGCCGGCCTGACGTCAGCATTGCAGTCGAAAAGAACACTTACTTCCAGCGCCTGATCGAACTGGGTGCGAGCCGCAAAGACATCTTCTGGAAAGCGACGTCACCTGACCGGTACACCCGCTCCGCGCGGCCCGAAGACTGGAGCGTGGCGCTGCCTTTCGCGCACGCCCTGGTCCGCCATTTTCCGGGACAGGTGATCAGCGGTACCGACAGGCCACGCCCCAACATGAATACCGTGATCATTACTCCCCGTAATGACACCAAGATGCCCAACGACGGCGACATCGCCAACCACTGGATTTGGCCAGTGGCCCACGAGGACCCGGCCCTGTTGCGTCAAATCCTGGTGGAAAATCCCCGCAAGCTCTACGCCTTCCGGCCCTGACGTACCGCTGGCGATCTCGCCGCCAGTGATTTTATCGCTGCCCGGCCGTTTCCCCCACCAAAACCGGCCGCACCTTGGCGCCCTCCCGCGCCACATCCCCCGGACTGATCACCACACGTTGCCCTTTCGCGAGCCCGCCCAGCACCTCAAGCTGATCCCCGTAATCCCGCCCAACCTGCACCGCCTGAAAATGAACCACATTATCGTCACCCACAACCGCGACATGCGGGCCATCCCCCCGCACCACCAGCGCATCCGCCCGAATCAGCAAAGGCGGCTCCATCCGCGGCGTCGTGAAATTCACTTCCGCATACATTCCCGGCAGCAGAAGCCCGCCTTCATTGGGGACCTGCACTTCCGCAAGCAGTGTACGCGTCGCCGGATCCAGCGCATTCGCCGTGCGCGTGACCGTCCCGTTGAATGTTTTTAAGGGAAGGTCGGGAATCTTCAACTGCGCCGTCTGGCCCACGCGGATCGATGTCGAATCCGCCTGCGGAACGTTGACGTAAGTGCGGAGACGTTGCGTCTGCGCGATCCGGAAAAGCAATGTGGTCCCTTCGGCCACCAGCGCACCCGTATCCACATTGCGCAGCGTAATCACCCCGGCAAACGGCGCCCGGACTTTCAGGTAACCCTGCATCTCCGTCAGCCGGCCGAGGTTCGCCTCCGCGGCGGTGATGTTGCTCTTCGCCACATTGACGGCCTTGTCCAGCGAATCCATATTCGCCTCCGAGGCATCGTACTGCGCCTTGTAGGTATCCACGTCCTGGCGTGCCACCGCGCCTTTTGCCACCAGCGCGCTCCACCGCTCCCAGGTGAGCCGCGCGATATCCCTGTTCGTCTTACCCTGTTGCAGGTTGGCCCCCGCCTGTTCGAGCGAGGATTTCACCTGATCCACAGTCGCCTTGGCCTGACGCACCTGCTGGTCCAGCTCCGGCGCCTCGATCTCGGCCACCAGTTGCCCTTCCTTGACCCGGTCGCCGATGTCCGCGTAGCGCGTCTTGATGTAGCCGCTGGCGCGCGCCAGAACCGGCGCCTCCGTCACGGCCTGAATATTCCCCGGAAGCACCAAGTCGCTGTTCCCCGGCGCCTGCTCCACCACCACCACGTTTACCGGCGGCAGCGCCACGGTGTCTTCTTTCGCTTCCTTCGCCAGGGCCGTTTGACGGCTGGCCTGCGGCAGGTATCCGGCGAAGAATGCGCCGATGAGAATCAGCACGGCGACAATCCCGAGCGTCCACAGCGTGGCTGCCGAAGGGCGTCGGCCTCCCGCATGGCCCGCCGCGCGATTTTGCTGATGGAGCTTGCGCTTGAGCTCCTCGATCTCGGCGAGCAATCGCTCTTCGGTTCTGTCGTTACCAGGCGTCTGCATGGGTCTGATTTATGAAATCTCCGGGTTGTCTCACGCAGACAAAAAGGAGCTGATGTCCTCGCGTTCCTCTTCTTCCAATTTAGTGTCGAAATCCACCGGGGGCTTCTTTCGCATCAGGCTGTAAACGATCGGCACGATAAAGAGCGTCGTCACGGTCGCGAGGATCAGGCCGCCGATCACCGCGCGTCCCAGCGGTGAGTTCTGTTCGCCCCCTTCCCCCATGCCGAGCGCCATCGGCAGCATCCCGATGATCATCGCCGCGGCGGTCATCAGAACGGGGCGGATGCGCGTCGATCCGGCAGCCAATGCGGCCGCTCGCTCGTCCATCCCTTCCAGCCTCTGGTCATTGGCGAACACCACCACAAGGATGCTGTTCGCGGTCGCGACCCCGATACACATGATCGCCCCCATCAGTGAAGGTACGCTGAACGTCGTCTGCGTCACAAACAACATCCATAGGATTCCAGCCAGAGCCCCTGGCAGAGCAGTAAGAATGATGAACGGGTCCAGCCACGACTGGAAATTCAGCGCCATCAGGAAGTAAACCAGCACGATCGCGAAGATCAGGCCCAGCCCCAGCCGGTAGAAAGACGTCTGCATGGTGGCGATCTGCCCGCGCAGATTGATCGTCACGCTTTTCGGTATTTTTTTCGATGTCTCGTCGATGATCTTCTGCACCGCCGCGCCGACGGAGCCCAAATCCTGCCGGTCGGTATTCGCATAGACATCGAAAACCGGCTGCACGTCATAGTGATTCACGATCTGCGGCGCGACTCCCCGTGTGGTGGTGGCCACGTTCGCCAGATGTTGCGTCGCGTCGCCGCCTGCCCCCGGATTACCATACGCCAGCGTTGTCTGACTCGGAGAAGCGCCCACGGATGCAGATCCCGTCGCGTCGCCCGTGGTCGAAAACCTGCCCAGAGGCGCGATGGGCGTCCGCATCAGCGCGTCCAGTGAATCGATCTTTCTTTGCGGTGTCTGCGCGCCGATTTGATACTGCACGCCCGTATTCCAATTGAGCCATTGAGTGGCCGCAATCTGCGAGGACCCGCTCAGTGAGATCAACAGGCTGTTGGCGACATCGCTCTGCGAGAGCCCAACCTGGCCGGCTTTGTTACGATCGACATTCACGCGAATCTCGGGATAGTCCACCACCTGATGAACGTGGACATCCACCGCTCCCGGAATGCGGGCGATCTTTCGTTGTAACTCGAGCGCCAGCGCGTAACCTGCCTCGGAGTTCCTGTCGGCGATCTGGACGTCGATCGGAGACGGCAGCCCGAAATTCAGAATCTGGTTGGTGATATTCGCGGCTTCAAAATAAAAACTGACGCCCGGAAACGCGGCGTTCAGGCGCTTGCGCAGCCGGTCCTGGTATTCCGCCGTGGTGGCGCTCCTTTTCTCCTTCAGCGAGAAAAGAATTTCGCCGTCTCCGGTACCCAGCGTCGGATTGTCTCCGAACGCGAGGTTGAAGCCGCCGTTGGGAATGCCGATGTTGTCGATGATCGTGCCCAGTTCGCTCGGCGGGATCTCCCGGCGAATCTCATCGTCGATCTGTCCGAACACCACCTCTGCCTGTTCCAGCCGCGTACCCACCGGCGTTCTCGCGTGCAGCCGCAACTGCCCTGAATCCACCGTCGGGAAGAAATCGCTCCCGATGAAGTGAATCAGGCCGAGCGAACCCACGGCAAAAAGCAGGAATCCGCACAGCACGGTTTTCCGATGTTCCAGCGCCATATCGAGAAGAGAAATATAGAAGCTCCGCAGCCGTTCAAACAGCCCGTTGAAGGCATAGTGCAGCCGCCAGATCAAGCCCTTGCCGCCTGCGGTTTCGCCGGGCCGGCCCAGAATATAGAGTTTCATCTCCGGCCGAAGCATGTAATGAACCATGTTCGGGATTAAAGTTCTCGACAACAGATACGACGCCATCATCGCGTACACAACCGCCAGTGCGAGCGGAGTGAACAGATATCGGGCCGCGCCGGTCAACAGCAGCACCGGCACAAAAACCACACAGATGCACAGCGTGGAAACAAACGCTGGTGCCGCAATCTGCTGCGCGCCGTCCAGCACCGCGCGCACCAGCGGCTTCTTCATCGCCATGTTCCGGTGCGTATTCTCGATCTCGACCGTCGCGTCGTCCACCAGAATGCCCACAGCCAGCGCCAGTCCGCCCAGCGTCATCACATTGATCGTTTGTCCGGTCAGATTCAGAATAATGAGCGAAGTGAGAATCGAAAGAGGAATCGAAATGCAGACGATGATGGTGCTGCGCCAGCTGCCGATAAACAGCAGAATCATCAGACCCGTGAGGCAGGCAGCGATCACGGCTTCGCGGAGCACGCCTTGAATGGACGCCCGCACGAACAGCGATTGATCCGCCAGTTGACGCAGCTGCAGTTCGGGGGGAGCCTGCGGCAGTACGGTATTTTTAATCGCTTTCTTGATGTCGTCCACCACCCTCAGCGTGGAAGCACGCCCGTTGCGCATCACCACCATTAATGCGCCTTTCTGCCCATCCACCCGCACGATTGAAGTCTGTACGGCGGCCCCGTCGCGAACCTGCGCTACGTCCTTCATGTAAACCGGCACGCCGCTTACGATTTTGACGGGCATATCGTTCAGCTCCGCGATGGTTCGCGGGCTGCTGTTGAGCTTGACCTGATAATCGCGATCTCCGAATTTGGCGTTACCGGCCGGCAGAATCAGGTTTTGCAGCTGCATGGCGTTCAATACGTCGCTCGCCGACACCTGTTTGGCGTACATCGCGTCGGGATCGAGATCGGCAAGGATGGTCCGGAACTTGCCTCCGTACGGGTTCGGCACGGTGGCGCCCTGAATCGTCGCCAGTTGCGTCCGTATGAAGGCATTGCCGTAGTCGAACAGCTGCGACTCACTCATGGTCGCGCTGCCCAACCCGATCTGCAGAACCGGTACGCTCGAAACGTCGTACTTCAAAACGCTTGGCGGGAACGTGCCGGGCGGATTCCCCCGCAGATTCGCCTGCGCGTTGGCAACCACCTGGGCCTGCGCCAGCTCAATGCGCGCCCCTGGATAGAAGTAGACCCGGATCACCGCCACGCCGTTGTAGGACTGGCTCTCGATATGTTCGATATCGTTAACGCTCGTGGTGAGGCCGCGCTCGAAATTGGCCACGATCCGGTTCGCCATCTCTTCGGGAGAAAGGCCGTTGTACTGGTAAATAATGCTGAGAATGGGGATATCGATATAAGGAAAGATATCGACCGGCATCATCGCGATGGAAATGCCCCCCAGAATCGTGATCAGCAACGCCATGATCACGAACGTATAGGGACGACGCAGCGCTAGTTTGACGATCCACATGGAGCTTTAAATCAAATTGTATCGTTGGGAAATCAATGATCTGGGCGGTTGCAGGGCCAGTTCGGTTACTTTCCGATACAATCTGCTCATGCGCAAGATTCTTGCTGTCATATCACTGCTGCTTGCCACTTTGGCCCAAACCAGCTTCGCCCAGGCTCCGGACCCCGTTTACGTTGTCACCCACATCGACCTCATGCCCAACGGCGTTCCGACCGGCATCCCCGCGATGAAGCAGTTCGTCGCCGAATCCCTCAAAATGGAGAAGGATTGTGTGCGCTTCGAACTCCTGCAGCAGGATGGCCGTCCCAACCATCTGACCCTGGTCGGCATCTGGAAAGACAAGAAGGCCTTTGACGCGCACGACTCCGCGCCCTATACGAAGGAGTTCCGCGAAAAAATGCAGCCGCTGATCGGCAGCCCCTGGGACGAACGCCTCCACCAGCTCATCAAACCCTGATACCCCAACGCGCGCTGATGCTGTAATGGATGCAGTGAGCGGGACCAACGGACAGGACAGATCGCGACTCGACCGCATCGAGGAGATCCTCGAGCGCCACAGCACGATACTGGTCAGCATTGAGACATCGATCGAGCGCCAGGAACGAGCGAACGAACGCTACCGGGCGGAGAACGAAGCGGCGCACGATCGCTTTGAACAGGAAGACAAACGCTTGTTGACTGCGCAGATCCTCATGAATGGCGCCATGCAGAAGATGGCGGACGCCATGCAGAAGGCGCTTGCGGCCGGCGAGGAGACGTGGAAGGCGATCGAGAGACTGGAACTGAAAATGGAAGAGACCACCGGCAAACTCAATGCCCTGATCGCAACCGTGGACGGCATCATCCGCAGGCCCCCGGATCCGAATTTACCCGCTACCGCCCATTAAGCGCGCGCCGCAGCCGATCCTCATCGAGCGCACCCTCCCACTTCGCCACCACGATCGTAGCCACTGCATTCCCGATCAGATTCGTCGGCGTCAGCCCCTCCGACATCAACCTGTGGATCCCGAGAATCAAAGCAACGCTGGCGACTGGAATCGTACCCGCCGTCGACAGCGTGGCCGCCAGCACCACAAAAGCAGCCCCAGCCACCCCCGCCGCTCCTTTTGAAGTCAGCAGCAGCACGGCGAGAAGCCCAATCTGCTGCCCGATGCCCAGCGGCGTATTCGTCGCCTGCGCGAGAAACACCGCGGCCGTAGCCAGGTACAAACACGTGCCGTCCAGGTTGAACGAATAGCCGGTAGGGATCACCAACCCCACCACGCTCTCTTCGCAGCCCAGATCCTCCAGCCGTGCGATCATTCGCGGCAGCACTGTCTCCGATGAAGTCGTGGCGAAAACAATCAGCAGCTCTTCGCGGATATAACGAATCAGCTTCAGCAGACTGAATCCGGCCCACGCGCACACCGGTCCCAGCACGCCGAAAACAAAAATCAGGCACGTCAGATAAAATCCGCCCAGTAGTTTTCCCAGCGACAGCAGCGATCCCGCTCCGAACTTGCCCACCGTGAAAGCGATGGCCCCGAAAGCCCCCAGCGGCGCCGCCCACATCACCATCCCGACCACCGCAAACAGCGCCCGTGAAACCACCTCGATCAGCCCCGCGATCGATTTCCCCGGCTCCCCCAACCGCGCCAGCGCGAATCCAAACAGCACCGAAATCAACAGCACCTGCAGCACATTGCCGTCCGCAAACGCGCCCACCATCGTCTGCGGAATGATACTCATCAGGAACTGCGTGGCCGTCTGATTTTGCGTCGCGTACTGCGTCACCGCCGACGTATCGACACGCGAAAGGTCGACATTCATCCCTTTTCCCGGCTGCAGAATATTAACCGCCGCAAGCCCGATCACAAGCGCGATCGTAGTCAGCACCTCGAAATAGACGATGGCCTTGATCGCGACCCGTCCCACCCGCGCCAGGTCGCTCATCCGCGCAATCCCGTGAACCACCGTGCAGAAAATGATCGGCGCAATTAGCATACGGATCGCCTTGACAAAGGTGTCCCCGAGCGGCTGCATGCGCGCGCCGATATCAGGCCGGAAAAACCCCAACAGGATGCCGATCGCCATCGCCACCAGGACCTGCACCCACAGCGTGCTGGACATCCGGCGAACAGCCGCGTATCTTCCGGCCATCGTAGTCAACGCGCGATCATACCATTAATGGTCCCGCTCCATGTCCGCCAAGCTCAGTGAGTTCAGCCCGCAGTTCTGGTCCGTCGCGGGAGCCACGTTTCTCGGCTTCCTGGGCATCGGCACCGTCCTGCCCTCGCTAGCCCCGCACGTGCGTCACGATCTCGGCGGATCCGACCAAACCGTCGGCTTCGCCATCGGCATTTTCTCTTTCGTCGCTCTCGGCGCACGTTTCTTCTCCGGCACGCTGGCCGACACGCGCGGCCGCAAGACCGCCTTCACCACGGGCCTGCTCTGCTGCGGGCTGGCCGGCGCCGCCTACCTCGCGCCTCTCGGACTGACCGGAGTCTATCTCGCGCGCGTCCTGCAGGGGTTCGGTGAGGCCTTCCTTTACACGGGCGCGGCGACTTGGGCTGTCGAAATCGCCGGTGTCCATCGCAGCGCACAGGCGCTCGGTTACATAAGCAGCGGAATCTGGGGAGGGATGTCCGCCGGCCCGGTGCTTGGCAACTGGCTTGGTACCTTCCAGCATGCCGCCCTGACGCAAATGCTGCTGGCGCTGTTGGGCTTCGCGCTTCTCCTGCGCGTCCCGGAGCGCTTTAAACCTCATCCGCATCGCGCCAAACGGGCCTGGATACCGCGTTCGATCGTTATGCCCGGCATCGCCGTCGGCTTCGTGAACGTCCACTACCCCGTCGTCACCGGCTTCCTGATTCTCTCTCTCATGCAGCACGGCAATTCGGGACCGGCTGCATTCACCGCCTACGCGGTAGTGATCCTCTTCTCCCGTTTCTTTCTCGGAAGCTTACCCGACAGAGTGCATCCGAAGATCACCTATTACATCGGTATCGTCTGTATGACAGCGGGCCTGTTGATTCTCGCCACAGGTCCGCCATTCGCTATTGCAATCGGCGCCGCGGCCATCCTCGGCTTCGGATTCTCATTCCCCTGGTCCTCGGTGGTCTCGACGGTGCTCCGCCAAACACCCGACCGGGAACACGGCTCGGCTATCGGCATCCTCGGCGCTTTCTATGACCTGTTTGTCGGCTTCGGCTCTTTCGCGGCCGGAGCCGTCTCCGAGCGCTTCGGCTACGCATCGGCGTTCGGAATGGCCGGCGCGTCGCTGGGCGCAGCCGCCATCCTCGGCTGGTTCCTTTTCCCCGCCTCCCAAATGTTGAACCGCGCGCGTGAACAAGCGGCGGTAAATGCAGATCTGTAAAATTAAGGATTAAATGGCTAAAAGAGAATTCCAAACCGAAGTCAACCAACTACTGCACCTCATTGTTCACTCTCTTTATTCCCATCCGGAGATCTTCCTCCGCGAGCTGATATCGAACGCTTCCGACGCGCTTGACAAGCTTAAATACCTCAACTTGACCGAGGACCCCTACAAGTCCCTCGCCTTCGATCCGCGCATCGATCTCGATCTCGATGAGGTCCAGCACCGCCTCACCGTCAGCGACAACGGAATCGGCATGAACGACGAGGACCTTGTCGAACATCTCGGCACCATCGCGCGCTCGGGCACGAAGAACTTCCTTTCCAATCTCTCCGGAGACGCCAAACGCGACTCCAATCTGATCGGCCAGTTCGGCGTCGGCTTCTACAGCGTCTTCATGGTCGCCGATCGCGTCGAGGTCATTTCACGCAAGGCCGTGGAACAACAAGCCTGGAGGTGGACCAGCGACGGCAAGACGGGGTTCGATCTGGAACCTGCCGAACGCGAACAACAAGGCACGACAGTCACTGTTTATTTCAATGAGGAAGGCAAAGAGTACTCCAACAGCTGGAAATTACGCGAGATCGTCAAAAAATATTCCAACCACATCGCCTTCCCCATCTACCTCACCGCCGATAAGAGCGAATGGGACGAGAAGGAAAAGAGATCGATCGCCAGGCGCACTACCGAGCAGATCAATTCCGCCAGCGCTCTCTGGAAACGTCCCAAGAGCGAGCTGAAGGACGAGGATTACAAAGAGCTCTATAAAACCATCTCGGGCGACTGGGAGGATCCTTTGTTCTGGTTCCATACCAAAGCCGAAGGAACCATGGAATACACCACGCTGTTCTATGTTCCTTCCAAAGCTCCGCTGGGCATCTACCAGGTGGACTACAAACCGGGGGTGAAGCTTTACGTCCGGCGCGTCTTCATCATGGACGACTCGAAGGAGCTCCTCCCGAGTTATCTGCGTTTCCTGCGCGGCGTCATCGACAGCGAAGATCTGCCCCTCAACGTCAGCCGCGAGATCCTCCAGCAGAATAAAGTTCTCAACGCGATCCGCAACGCCAGCGTGAAGAAGGTCCTTTCCGAGCTGAAATCGATATCGACCGACAAGCCCGACCAGTACATGAAATTTATCGAGGAATTCAACCGGTTGCTGAAAGAAGGGCTCTACAGCGATTTCGGCAACCGCGAAACGCTGCTCGAACTGGTGCGCGTCAAGTCGACGAAAGTCGATGGCTGGACCAGCCTGGCTGAAGCCAAAACCCGCATGAAGGAAGGCCAGAAGGGCATCTACTTCATCACCGGCGGCACAGCCGAAGTCTTACGCACTTCTCCGCTTCTCGAAATCTACCGCAAGAAAGACATCGAAGTGCTCGTCCTCGATGACGACTTCGATGAGATCGTTTTCGGCTCCATCGATAAGTATCAGGACGTCGAGCTGAAAGCCGTGAACAAGAGCGCCGCGGGTGAAGATCTCAAAGACGAAGCGGATAAGACTCAGGACAACACCGAAGAGCTCAAGCCTTTGCTCGAAAAGATCAAAGGCGTGCTGGGCGACAAAGTGAAAGACGTAAAAATCTCCGTGCGTCTCGCCGACAGCCCGTCCTGCATTGTCTCTGACGAAGACGAGCCGTCCATGCAGATGCAGCACATGCTGCGGCAGATGGGCCAGACTCCGCTTCCGTCGCTGAAGCCGACGCTCGAAATCAACCCGGACCATGAAATCGTGAAGAAACTTCGCGGCTCCGCGGACGAGGCCCTGATCGCCGACGCCGCCTGGTTGCTGCTCGATCAGGCGCTCCTGATCGAAGGCATGCCGGTTGAAAACCCGGCAGTCTTCGTGCAAAGACTAAACCGAGTCCTGACCCGAGCCGTCTAGCCACCGATCAGATCACCCTCGGCCGGCTCCTCATCAATATCGGACTCCGGCTCGACCATCACGACGGACTGGTGACTAAAACCGACCCGCAGCCGAGATTGGCCCTTTCTTACATGTTGCGCGAAACCGGCACTGTCCTGCGCGCCGCCTATTCACGCACCATGGAGACTCCATTCAACGAGAATCTCCTGCTCTCGAGCGCTTACTGGAGCGGGCGGCCTGGCGCAGAACATTTCTGGAAGTACACGCACAACGCCTACGACTTCGACGTTCTGTTCAACACTCCCATAACGTTCCCCATCGCCTGGAATAATTCGAAGATCGACGGTTTCACCGGCCGTCTCAGTTCCATCAACTATCACGGCCTTCAGGCCTACCTGACGCTGGGCCATTCGCGCGCCCGTTACTTCCCGCCCGAAGTCGGCGGCCTCATCTTTCAGGGAACCGCCTCAGTGCCGGGCGTGTTCCGCATCGATCGCGATCAGGCCTACCAGCAGACGGCGAACTTCCGCTATCAGCGCGGGAAGGACGGCCTCTGGGCCGACTTCATCTGGAGATTCGACAGCGGCCTCGTGGTCACCGGAATCCCCACCGCGCAATCCGCCTTACATCTCACGCCCAACCAGCAGGTCGATCTCGGCTTGACCTGCCAACAACGATCGCAATCCGGACCGCGTCAAAACCCGCGACATTTTCGATCTCGCTGTGGGCACCGACAACCTCTTTCGCATCGAGACAACGAGAAAGGTCGCGCTGCGCTTCACACTGAGCAACGTC
>Ga0070733_10000237_pt1 | contig 48388 bp, 31 predicted proteins | sample Coa_R1_9_FD_66450 | JGI IMG/M metagenome (GOLD analysis project Ga0070733, IMG submission 66450) | Surface soil microbial communities from Centralia Pennsylvania, which are recovering from an underground coalmine fire - Coalmine... | ecosystem: Environmental > Terrestrial > Soil > Unclassified ... | reverse complement strand
AACGGGAAGCCGCGCTGGAAGGTGGTAATTCCGTCCACACCCCAGCCCGAAACCACGCCGTTGGCGACTCCGCTCAGGCCGTTGGCCCACATCTTGCCCTTGCCGAATGGCAGGTCGAGAACGTAGCTGATGACCAGGCGCTGCGAAACGTCCTGTGCGGAGAGCGAACGCTCGCCGGCCAGATTGTTCCAGTCCTGAACTCCGGGTACGCCGCCGGTCGCGCTTTCAAGCCAGCTGGTCAACGTATCGGTGTTGCTCATAAGTTTTTCATTCGTGTAGGCGACCAGCAGCGTACCGCCGCCCTGGAACCTGCGAGTTACGGTAGCCTGCAGCGAGTTGTAGGTGCTACCGCAACAGCCATATCCAGCTAAGTTCATACCGAGGTATTGGGGATAGGGGCGGTCCAATTGGCCCTGGTTCGAGAGGGTCCCGAGGCTAAGAGTGGAATTGGTGCTGCCGATCAGAGGATTCACAATCGGCTGATTGATGGCCACATAGCCATTCGCACAGGCCGTTGTGGGGGTGGAAGCGCAGGGGCCAGCCAGAGCCGCTTGGAACTGACTGTTCGCCTGTGCGACATAGGAATCGCCGATCTGGTTGACGTTCGTCGAATACTGCTCTAAGTGAACTCCGTGCGAACCGGCATATGCGACATCGGCGAAGAAGCCGGCAGGCAACTGGCGCTGGATGTCAAAGTTCCACTGCTCGACATAGCCGTAACCGGGGTTGCTGTGGCCGTTTAAACCAAAATACGGCGCCAGCGTCGGTCCGTTCTGAGAGGCCACGAAGCTAGAGATACTTGGCGTTGCAGGCAGACCTGTGAAGTTCCGACCCGGAGGGGCGATGATCCCGGTGTTTCCGAACGGGCCAGACTGGAGGCAGGTTGGAGGGGCCTGCGTTCCCGCCGGGCCGGGCGTGCAGTTGTACCCATCCAAAGTGCTGAATGGCGAGGCGTATCCGTTGGTGGTTGCTGTGAAATCGGTGCTGGCGAGGTTCACAGCGTCGTTGTCGGGGTTCAGGCCGAACGAGACATAGTTCGGAATGAAGAAGATCCCGTAACCGCCTCGTATGGTCGTCTTCTGGTCGAGCGCGTAGGCAAATCCCAGACGTGGCGAGAAGGCTTTCTTGTCCATCGGGATGTTGTTGCGGCTGCCATTGCGTCCCGTCCCCACTAGGAAAGCGTCGCCCATGCATGTTCCGCTGGGGCAGCCACTCACAGTGGCGTTCGTAGCCGACGGATCAAAGTACGATAAACGGTTGTAAGCATCCGACCACGTTCCTTGTAGTTCATAGCGCAGGCCAAGGTTCAAGGTCAGCTTTGGCATGATGTGCCAGGTGTCATCCACATACAAGCCACGGTATACCTGCAAGCCTTTGGTCTGAGCCGGGACCTGGGCCACGCCTTCGGTCTGATTTCCGGCAAACGAGCCTTGGTTCAGCGCCACTCCCAATAGGAAGTCGGCAGTTGGAGATCCCGTCGAGTCTACAGCCGATGCGCTGGACGAGGTCCAGTTTCCTTGGAAACCGAAAGCGCCGCTGGCGATGTTGGTCTGGAAATAATTGTCCAAGCCGTACTCGAACTGAAATCCAGCTTGGATCGTATGCTTGCCACGAATAAAGGTCATTGCCGGAGTGATGTTGTACTGTGTGTTGTGATCGCCGATGGCGCTATTGCCCTGCGAGTGGCCAACATCATTCGGATACGGGAATTCGGGTGTCGGCGGTGTGCGCATCGTAGCGGGCGGAGTGTTGTAGGTGGAGGGCCATCCCAGACCCGTCAAATCGTAGTTGGAAAGAATCGGGTTGCGGCCGTAGACGAATCGCGTCCCGCCGAAGTTTACGTCCAGGATCGTCGTGGGAGTGAAGCTGTGGTTGACATCGAATACCAGCAGCTTGCTGTGATATTTCTCGGCGCAACGGTCAAGGCACAGACCTGTTCCCAGCGGATTCACCGGCAGGTCAATCAATCCAAAATAGGAGAATCGCCCGAAAACGCGCGTGTTGTTGCCGATGTTCTGATCGCCGCGGGCCACGAACTCGTTGGTGTTGCCGCCGGCAGGCGCCACACTCAGATAATTGTTGAGCGCTCCGGAAGTGTTTGGTGCCGGGTAGTAAATCTTGTCCATTGCCAATGCGGCTTGGCTGAATTCCGACAGCGGAACGCAGTTGGCGACGCAGTTTGGCGAATCCCCAGATGATGGCGCATTTGCAAGGTTGCTGTACTCGACCCGAGGACTGGAACCTGTGGGGCCGACTGAGAAGGGGTCGAACAGTTGGCCGGGGTAAGTTTGCACGCCGTTGACGATGGGGCCGGGGTTGCAAAGTCCAGTAGAGCTGTTGAACCCAGCGGTACACAGGGACGAAAAGTCACCATTGGTCACCATCGCGGTTACGGGCACGGTCGTCGTGAACGGTTGCCCAGTGCGCTGGCGGTACTGTTCCCAGCTGACATAGAAGAAAGTCTTGTCTTTAATCACCGGACCGCCGACCTGGAAGCCGTACTGGTTCTGGGTCCACGGCGGGCGGGTATTGGCCTCGTTGTTGGCCAGTTCAAACTGCTTATTGAAGTATTCGTTGGCGTTCAGATCCTTGTTGCGGAAGTACTCATAAGCCGAACCGTGCCAGCTGTTGGTGCCGGACTTGGTTGAGAGGTTGGTCACGCCACCAGAAAACTTGCCCCACTCGGCGCCCAGATTGCTGTACTGGACCTTAAATTCGCCCACTGAGTCTTGGGTCGGAATGATGATCGGCAGGTTGATGTAGCCGATGTTCAGCGGCTGGCCGTCGAGGTACTCGGCGCCCTGATTGGCGAAGGAACCGCCGATCTGGTAGTTGCCCCAGCTGAAGGGGTTCTGGCCGACCGGCGAACCGCCTGATCCGCCCTGCGCCACTGCCGCTGGAGACACGATAATCAGGTTGAAGATGTTGCGCCCGTTCAGGGGCAACTCGTCAGCCTTGCGCTGCTCGACCACCTGGCCCAGCGAGGAAGACTCGGTCTGGAGCAGGGGGACTTCCGAGGTTACCTCAACTGTTTCGCTGACCTGACCGACGGTCAAGGGCGCGTTCACCAGAGAGTCCTGTTGCACCTGGACCACGACCGCGGTCCGGACGAAGTGCTTGAATCCCGCTTTCTCAATGTCAATGCGATAGTTGCCCGCGAACAGGTTGACGAAGGTGAAGTGGCCGTCGTCGCCGCTGGGCTGTGTGCGCTTTTCTGAAGTGCCCACGTTGGTCAAAGTCACGTTGGCACCCGGGACCGCCGCACCCGTAGGGTCGGTCACGGTGCCGGAGACGGAACCGTATGTGCTTTGGCTATATAGAGTGGAAGATCCGATGGCTATGGCAAACAGAACCAGAGCTGCGAATATGCGACGTGGCATAGCGCCTCTTTCCGATACAGGAATTTCCCCACTGCGAAAGTGGCCGGATTCTTTCGTATTTGACTAGTCATTGTCAAGAACAAATTGGTTTTCTCGATAGTGGGTAATCGTTTACCCGCTAGCAGCCGCAACGACGGTGATATGCTTTGCCCGTGCCCGCCACGATGCTGGACATTGCCCGGGATTTGAACGTTTCCGTGGTGACGGTATCAAAGGTCCTGCGCAATCAAGGGCGCATCAGCGAGGCGACCCGGGAGCGGGTGCTGCGGCGGGCCAGAGAGCTGAATTATCAGACAAATTGGGTCGCACGCAGTCTGGTGACGCAGCGTACCTTTAGCATCGGATTGCTGCTGCCTGAGTTCGGCCACCCATTCTTCGCCGAGATTGCGCGCGCGGTTGCGCTCGCTCTCCGGCCGCAGGGCTACCACGTCGTAATTTCATCCTTCGAGGAGGATCCGGAACTCGAAATCACCGAGGCGGACGCGCTCCTGTCGCGCCGCGTGGACGGCTTCATCATTGCTTCGTCCCAGCCGCCCCGCCGAATCGGCCTTTTCCAGCGCATTCAGAAGAGCAAAGTGCCCTACGTTTTGATTGACCGCCCGTTTCGTGGTTTGCGCGCCAGCTTCGTCGGAGTGGACAACCGCGCCGTGGGCCGCATCGCCACCGAGCACTTGCTGGCGCGTGGCTGCTGCCGCATCGCGCACTTGCACGGCCCTGACGTCGGCATCGCGTCCGACCGTTTCGAGGGATATCGCCAGGGTTTAGAAGCCTGCGGACTTCGTCCTTACCCGCGCTACATTGCCGACGGAGGCTTCCGCGAATCCAGCGGCTACTTCGGAATGCGGGAATTGCTCAAGGTGAACCCCCGACCGGATGGGGTTTTTTGCTACAACGACCCGGTCGCGATCGGCGCCATGAAGGCCATTCTGGAGGCTCGGTTGAATATCCCAAACGACGTTGCCATTGTCGGCGCGGGCAACGTGCCGCACTCCGACCTGCTGGCGATTCCGCTGACCACCGTGGATCAGGGAACGCGCCGCATCGGCACGCTCGCGGCTGAGTTGCTGCTCGAACGAATCGCCTCGAAGCGCTCGCTCAAACCAGTTAAAATTCTCATTCCGCCGCGGCTTGTCGAGCGTGAGTCAACCCAAAGGCGGTTCTCCGAGGGCGACTGCGGCAACGGCGGCCTCCCCGGGGAAGGAATTTCCGGCTGAAGGAGCGCGTCTTGTCCTCGGTAGTGCCTCGCCTCGTCGTCACTGCAACCCTGCTTCTGGCCGGGGCAGCGCTGTCCCATCCCGTTTTCGAGTCGCGGCTTCCGCCGGGACTGAACTTCACCCTGCAGAATTCTCCGACTTCCCAGAAATACCTGATCGAGACCATGCCCGGAGGCATTGCGCTCTTCGATTACAACAATGACGGCCTGCTCGACATTTTCATGGTCAACGGCGGGCGCGTCACTGATCCGATGAAGCTTCCCGAGGATTTCGACCGCCACGATCCGCGCTACTGGAATCGGCTTTACCGCCAGAATAAAGACGGCACCTTTACCGATGTGACCGAGCAGGCAGGTCTGGCCAACGCCGGCGAGGGCAACTACGGTATGGGCGTCGCCATCGGCGATTACGATAACGACGGCTACGACGATATCTACGTCACCAACTACGGCAAGAACACGCTCTACCACAACAACGGCGACGGCACGTTCACCGACGTGACTGCCAAGGCCGGCGTGGCCGCCGGTGGCTGGTCGGTCTCGGCTGGATTCTTCGACTACGACAACGACGGCAAACTCGACCTGTTCGTGACCCGCTACATGGACTGGGACACGAAACGCAGCAAGAACTGCGGCGGCGATTGGCATACCTACTGTCCGCCCGAAGAATTTCCCATGACCACCAGCATTCTTTATCACAACAACGGCGACGGCACGTTCACCGACGTGAGCCAGCACTCCGGCATCGCCGCCAAGAGGGGCCGCGCCCTCGGCGTGGCCTTCGCCGACTACGATGACGACGGCTTCACCGACATTTTCGTTTCCAATGACGGGATGCAGCAGTATCTGTTTCACAACAACGGCAACGGAACCTTCAGCGAGCGCGGACTCGAATCCGGCGCTGCGCTCTCCCAGGACGGCCGCCGCATGTCAGGCATGGGCGTTGTTTTTCAGGACTACGACAACGACGGCCGTCCCGACATCATCGTGACCGAACTGCCGCGCGAGATTTACACTCTCTATCACAATGACGGCAACGGACAGTTCAGCTACCGCAGTCTCGAGACCGGGCTGGGGACGCTTTCAAGCGGCAGTTCCGGATGGGGTGTGGGCTTGGAAGATTTCGAAAACGACGGCTGGAAAGATCTTTTCGTCGCGCAGAGTCACGTCCTCGATAACGTCGAGCAGATTGATCCGTCGCTGAACTATAAGGAATTGCCGCTGCTCGCCATGAATCACAACGGACGATTCGAGCGCACCGATTCCGGCATGCCTGCGCCCGTGGCCGCGCGCGGCGCCGCATTTGGCGATCTCAACAACGACGGCTGGCAGGATGTTGTGGTCAGCGTTCTCGGTGGTCCGCCTCAGGTTCTTTTCAATCGCGGCGGAAGCCAGCACTGGCTGACCATTTCTCTGCGCGGCACGCGCAGCAACCGCGACGGCTATGGCGCGCGTGTGCGCGTCAACGGCCAGACTCGTTTCGCCACGTCCGCCGGCAGTTATCTTTGCTCGAGCGACAAGCGTCTGCACTTCGGGCTCGGCGACGCCAAAACCGCCAAAGTCGAGATTGACTGGCCTTCGGGCATCCACCAATCGCTCAGCGATGTAAGAGCCGACCAGTTTCTCGACGTTCGGGAGCCGGAGAAATGATTCACGGAATATTGTTTCTCGCGCTCGCCGCGCAAGCCGGACAAGCAGGCCAAGCGGAAGCCGTGACTCACCTGCAAGCCGGGGTGGAAGCCGATAAGCAACATCATCTCGACGTCGCCATCGCGGAATATCGCAAGGCGACCGAACTCGATCCTACTCTGGCGCAAGCCTTCGTCAGCCTCGGCCAGGCCTACCTCGAAACCCGCGAATTCGGCAAAGCGGTCGAACCGCTCAAACATGCCCTGGAACTCAGCCCCGATCTCGTGCCCGCGCATCAGTTGCTTGGTTACGCGCTGCTGGTACAGGGTTATGCGCAGGAAGCCATTCCGCATTTCGAGCGCGCCAAAGAGACGACCGCGCTCGGAATTGCTGAGATCGAGACTGGCCAGTTCACCCAGGCCGTTACGAACTTGCAAGCCGCGCTCGAACAGCGCCCCAACGATCCTGACATTCTTTATTACCTGGGCCGCGCCAGCGGTCTTCTCTCCAAGCAGGCGATGGATAGCTTGCTCTCCGCCTACCCGGACTCGCCCCGCGCCCACCAGGCCATGGCCGAAGACTATTTTGTTCTGCGGCAGATGCCGCAGGCGGAAAAGGAATTCCTCGCCGCGCTGAAAGAGCGCCCTGACATTCCTGAAGTTCACATGGAACTCGGCAATGTCTATGCGAAATCCTCGCAATGGGATAAAGCCGAGGAGCAATACCGCGCCCAATGCAAACTCCAACCTGGGAACGCCGAAGCCGAGTTCCGCCTGGGTTCGGCTCTGCTCCAGCAAGGCAAGGGGCACGAAGCGAGAGAAGAACTGGTCCGCGCTGATCGTCTGCGCCCCGAAATGCCGGAGACCCTCTACGCTCTGGGCAAGGCCTCACTGCTCGACAACGACGCAGCCACCGCCGAAAAATGCTGGCTCAAATTGCTTTCCATCGAAAAAACCACCGATCTCGCCGGGCAGACTCACTTCGCTCTCTCCGGCCTTTATCGCAAGCAAGGCAAGACCCAGGACGCCGACCGCGAAATGCAGGAGTTCCAGAAGTTGCCGGCGGGTTCTCAGCCGGCTCAGCGGTAAAGTCTCGATTTAGCGTTCCTGATCTACTCGGCTTGATCTACCCGGGCGGCAGGATTTACCCCGGCGGCAGAATCGGAAAGCCCGCCGCTCGCAGATCCTCATGAAGCTGCTGCGGCGACCGCATGTGGACGGCGTGAATCCCCAGCACCCGGGCCGCCTCGATATTTCGTTCGCGGTCATCCAGAAACAGCGCTTCGGCGGCTTCGACTCCAAGGCCGCGCAGCGCGTGTTCGTAAATTTCCGGCTCTGGCTTAATCAGGCGCACTTCTCCGGAAAACGTCAGGTGGTCGAAATGGCTCAGCCACGAGAATTCTCTCCGGCAGTGCGCCACCATGTCGGGATGCATGTTGGAAAGCACGCCAATCTTTTTCCCTGACGATGCCAGCCGCCGCGCCCACTCGACCATTTCGCCGTTGACGTGGCTCCACATAGCCATATCCAGCTCACAGACTGCCTTCAATTCTTCGGCCGTGAGCTTCACTCCTGCGTCCTCGGCCAGCATCGTCCAATACACATCTGCGCTCAAATCGCCGCGGTCGAATGGTCCACGGTTTCGGTCCCAGAACACTCCAAACTTTTCTGGAGCGATCCCGAAAAAGCCCGCCAGTTGCGCCATCTCCTGGGGCGAAGGCCGGTGGCACAAGACTTCTCCGTAATCAAAAATGACGGCTCTCACTTCGGCAAGATTGCGATTGCTGTTTTGCATGATGAATTCAGTCCATTTTTATCGAGCACGTTTATCTTGCACGGCTGAACGTCATTTCGTCCAATTTGCGAAATTAATTGGGGGTCATCCCGAGAGCCCGCCCTGAGCGAACTCGAGCGCAGCGAGAGAGAGTCGAACGGCGACCTCCCGCGACCACCGCACTTGCCAGCAGGTCCCCAATCCTCACCCTTGATACACTACTCGCCGCGATAAAGCGGACTCCGGAATGCCTTCATCTCCCAAGCCAACTCTGCTCGCCGAACTCGTCGCCGAATTCCTCGGGACGTTTGTCCTCATCCTGTTTGGCTTGGGTGTGGTCGCGATGGTCCTGCTGTTTCCCGCGAAGAACCCCGGCGCGATGGTCCATGGCGGCTTTACCAACATTACCCTGGCCTGGGGACTCGCGGTGACCATGGGAATCTACATCGCCGGAAAGATATCAGGCGCGCACCTCAACCCGGCCGTTACCCTCGCTCTCGCCGTGTTCCGCGGATTTCCCTGGCGCAAGCTCATCCCCTATTCGCTTGCCCAGACTGCGGGCGCTTTCGCCGCTGCCGCTCTGGTCTATTGGAACTATCTCCCTGCGTTCCATCAGGTGGATCCGCAACTTGAGCACACGGCCGGAGTCTTCACCACCTTCCCGGCATTTCCCGCGCTGCCGCAAGCCGGATTTCTCGATCAGTTGATCGGTACCGGACTCCTGGTTTTGCTCATCTTTGCCATCACCGACGAATTCAATATGCCGCCCGGCGCGAATTTGGCCCCTTTGATGATCGGTCTGGTCGTGGTGGCCATCGGCATGAGTTTCGGCGGGATGCACGGCTATGCCATCAATCCGGCGCGTGATTTCGGCCCGCGTCTCTTTACCGTGATTGCCGGCTTCCGCAACAACGGCCTCACCGATGGCGATCGCGTGTGGTGGGTCCCGGTGGTCGCACCGCTGATCGGAGGGTTGGCCGGAGCGGCACTTTACGATTTCGGGATTCGCCGATTTTTGCCGCGGTCCTGAATGAACGAAAAAAAGACGGAGTGAGTTTTTGGGTGGCGCAGCGCTTAAGAGCTGCGAGCAAGAGTCGTGGTCAGGGCTGCAGCTTTAGCCCCTGAGGAAATCATGCGATACGTTCTGGCTCTCGATCAGGGCACGACCAGCTCCCGCGCTCTTCTTTTCGATCGCGAAGGCAACGTTTGCGCCGTCGCGCAGCGCGAATTCGATCAGATCTTTCCTCAGCCCGGATGGGTCGAGCACAACCCCGAGCAGATCGCGTCCTCGCAATTCACGGTGGCGTTTGAAGCGCTGCTTAAGGCGGGAGCGCAGCCCGGAGATGTGGCCGCGATTGGCATCACCAATCAGCGCGAAACCACCGTTGTGTGGAATCGCGAGACCGGCCAGCCGGTCTACAACGCCATCGTCTGGCAGGATCGCCGCACCTCCGATTCCTGTGCCCGCCTGCGCGAAGCCGGACGCGAGCCTCTGATTCAGCAGCGCACTGGCTTGCTTATTGATTCCTATTTTTCCGCCAGCAAGATCGCGTGGATTCTCGATAACGTGGCTGGCGCCCGCTCGCTCGCCGAAGCCGGCAAGCTCGCCTTCGGGACCGTGGACACCTGGCTCTTGTGGCGGCTGACCCAAGGCACGGTGCATGCCACCGATCCCAGCAATGCGTCGCGCACCATGCTCTTCAACATTCATTCCGGAGAGTGGGATCGCGAACTCCTCGATCTGTTTCGCGTGCCGCTTTCCATGATGCCCGAGGTGCGTTCATCGAGTGAAGTATTCAGCACCGTTCGTGGGATCGCGGGCCTCGACGGCATCGCGATCGCCGGAATCGCGGGAGATCAGCAGTCCGCGCTCTTCGGCCAGCGCTGCACCAAACCGGGGCTCACAAAAAATACTTACGGCACTGGCTGCTTCATGCTGCAAAGCACCGGGCGTCGCGCCGTGCCCTCGTCGAATCGCCTGGTCACTACGGTCGCATGGAAGATCGGCGGCGTGACCGATTACGCGCTCGAAGGCAGCGTGTTTGTCGGCGGAGCGGTGGTGCAATGGCTGCGCGACGGTTTGGGCGTGATTCGCTCTTCGAGCGAGGTGGAGGCTTTGGCGCAATCCGTGCAGGATAACGGCGGCATTTATTTCGTTCCCGCGTTTGTCGGACTCGGCGCGCCGCACTGGGACTCTTACGCGCGCGGTTCGATCTTCGGCATTACGCGCGGCACCACGGCCGGCCATCTCGCGCGTGCCGCCGTCGAAAGTATCGCGTATCAGGTCGCCGATCTGCTCGACGCCATGCGCCTCGACTCCGGCGATGCGGTTGCTGAACTCCGCGTGGATGGCGGAGCCTCCGCCAACGATAGCCTCATGCAGTTTCAAGCCGACATTCTTGGCGTGCCCGTCGTTCGGCCCGCTGTGACCGAGACCACTGCGCTCGGCGCGGCCTATCTGGCGGGTTTGGCCGTGGGATTTTGGCCAGCCGGAATTGAACAGCATGCTTCCGGAAAGGATCGCCGTTTCGAGCCGCGCATGGCGGCTTCTCAGGCGAAAGCATTGCGCGAGCGCTGGAGTGAAGCGGTCGAACGATCGAAGGGGTGGGAGAAAGCAGGATAAGCAGGCTAACGATCGAACTGTTCTCTGAATGATCTGTATTAGTGAGCTTCGTACCAGAACACTGCGCCCTTCGTGATCGGAGGCAGCGCGAACGTCACCTCGTCACCGTGACGTATGCCTTCGAGCGTTTGCACTTCGCCGAGAAATGGAAGGAAAAATCCTTTCTCGGGCGTCCCCGATTTCAGGCTGACCTCGACGCCCGCCTCCGGGGTTTGCACCGGATTTGACCCGCCTTTTAATCCCGAAAAATTTGCGAAGAAGCAATGAATCCGCCCGCCGTTGGTTCTTGCAATCGAAGTCGCTACAAGTGGGCCAGCCTTGATCTTCACCGCTCCCGAACCCGGCAGAGCCTCAAAAAAAGTCCGCTCCAGTTCCGGCGACGCATGCTCGAAATCCTTTTCGAGCGCCGCGTTGTAGGCCTTGCCGGGATCATCCGCCATCCGGATCACGTTCTTTGACTCCGCGATTTCCGTCGCATCCGCCCCGGTGACAATCAGTCGCTTGCCCTGCGCCGCAAAGTTCTTGAGCCAGTTTTTCTCTTCCGCGTCCAGCACGCGCACGTCCGGCAGCACCAGCGTATTCCCCTTGAAATCTCCGAGCGTCCGCGGTGTCACGATCTGAAACTCGAGATGATTCTGCATCAGCAGAATCAGAATCCCGCGATACGACGCGATGAAATCCTCGGCATAAAAATTCCGGGTCTGCGGCGAAAAATAAACTCCGATCGGGTCAATCGCCGCCCGCGGTGTATAAAACGTTTTCTCGTGCTCTTTGATCCAGGCAAAGATCCTCTTTCGTGTCGCCAGATCGTTCGACCCCGCCATCGAATGTCCCGGCGCATCCCAGAAATTCGCGCCCGCCATCACCTGCGACATGGCCAGATTCATCATCGATTCCCGAATCATGGATTCCCGAATCGCGGCCTCGGCGCTGTCCCCCTTCTTCCTGTCGCCGTCCCACGAGTAATTCAGAATCCAGGTTGGCTTGTCCCTGCCTGAGTTCTGGGCAAAGGCGCGAAACGAATACATGCCCACCTGATACCGGAACCAGTCCAGTGGCGCCCGGTCCGAAGCCATGTGATCGCCGCTGCCAAACTCATATTCGTGCGCGATCGCATCCACCACGCCGTACAGGCTGTAAACATCGGCGCCCACGCGGACCGCCTCTTCCTCGATCCCCGGATAAATCTCAGGAATCGTCTTGATCTTCGGATTCACCGACTTCGCCGTCGTGTCAATCTCGTGCATGAAGTCGGTGAACGTCTGAATCCGAAACTCCACCCACTTGCGAAACGCCGGGTCGGAAAAGTCTCCCAGCTTCAGATCATGCTTCGCATCGAGCCCGGTCTGCTGCTTGAACGCCGCGACCGTGTAATCGTCAAAGCTCGCCCATGTGTTCTCCCATCCGTCGAAGTGGGTCATCCAGTACGGAATGTCCACATAAATGCCGTCAATTCCCGTCGCCGCGATCTGCCGCACCCGCTCCATATAAGTCTTCCGCCACTCCGGCGCATACGGCGTGACCCACACATCTTCGTCGCCCGCCGCGATCCAGAAGGCCTGTCCGCCGCCAAAAATCGCGGGCTTGCCTGTGATATCCCGCTGCAGCCAGTCCGGATGCTCCTTCGCCAGCGTGTGCGGAGTCTGATCCGCATGCGCCGTGATGCACTCCGTCCCCGCGATATAAACAAAGGCGTAATTTCCCGCGTGGTGGGCTTCTTCCGCCACATCGTGAATCGCTTTCAGCTTCGCTTCCGGATGCACGAAACTCTCGTACCGTCCCGGAATGTCGTTATCCACTTCGATGCCGAAAACGCCGCTGGCCTCGGCGTCATGCACGATCCGCTGCGCGTCGCCGCCCCTCAGCCCATAGGCGCCAATGCGCACATAGTTGGCCCAGTCCTGCGCGGTCTCCGTCAACGGTTCTTCGCCGGCGGAAATCCGGCGCGCGCCCAGCAAGAGCGCGCCCCCAGCAAGCGTCAATGCCAGTAAAGCGAGGCGTGCTTTCATAAGAGGGAGCCGTACTTTCACGGAAGTCAACCCGGTACGTCTGCGATCAGAACTCGAACCGCGCTCCGAACTGGAAGTACCGCGGCAGGTATCCGGCGGCGTCGCCCGAGATGGTTCCGAACCCTGAATCTCCATAGCCAGTGTCCGGGGCGCCGAACCGAGGATGGTTGAAGAGGTTGAAAATCTCGGCCCGAAGATCAATCTTCATCCCCTCCTTGGGAACAAACGACTTGTACAGGTTGACGTCGAAGTTGTGAATGCCGTTCGTGCGCAGGCCCGGATAGTAACGCGGTCCGTTGCCCGGAATCTGGTCGCCGGGTTCGGCAAAGCAGTTAGAGTTGATGTAGGGCAACGGCGTGACGTTCGGCGCGCCCAGTTGAAATCCGATTTGCGAAATCGCCGCCTGTTTGTAGCTGAAGCCGCTCTTCAACTGCCCGCAGATCACATCGGGCCGCTGTGAGCCGTTCGCCAACCGGGCCTGCGCATCAGAAATCGCCATCGGCTGCCCGGACTGCTGCGTAAGCAGCGTGGCGATCGACCATCCGCCCACCACTGCGTCGAGCGCGCGATTCATGTTGCCGCCGATCCACATATTTCGGCCGACCGGCAAATCCACAACCACCGCTCCCGCCAGCCGCTGCGGCGTGTCGCTCGCGCTGATGGCATGCTCCAGGTTCAGCCGATCGAGTTGCTGCGGCATCCCAGCCCCCAGAGTTCCGATAAAGTTATTTCTGCCCGCCGAGGAGTCATCCGTGGACTTTGAAATTGTGTAGCTGCCTTCAAAGCTCACATGATGCGTCGTGCGTTTCTCAAAGCGAACCTGCATCGCGTTGTACCACGAGTTCGCCGACTCCAGCATCAGTCCTTCGAAGTCGCCGATGAACTGCGGATACGGATTCAGCAGCAGGCCCAGCGGGATCGCAGCCCCGCTGGTTGCATACTGGGAATCCGGCTCGTTAAAGCACGGATTTCCCGGCGTCGGAGTGCACGGCGTGTTGAACATCGCATAGAACGGATTCGCTACGTTCTGCGTGTTTGGTCCACTTTGCAGGAAATTGCTCACGCAACTGCTGTTGTCACATTGTCCCGCACCGTTTGCCGCGTCATACTGCGCATGTACCGCGCTCGAAATCTGGGCCAGCAAGTTCGACGAAATGAAATCCCGGTTGTTCGTGCCCGACCACGGCAGGTGCGTGCTGCGGTTCGCCACGTAGTCGACTCCCAGCACGATCTCGCTCGGCAGTGAGCGCTGAACCCCCAGGTTCCACTGGTAGATGCCGGCATCGCGCGCGGCTGTCGTGCCCAGGTCGTTGTTGTTGGCGTATCCCCAGTCGGCCAGCGCCCCATACTGCGTGCCCTGCGGACCGGTGAACCCTCCCGGGAACGGATTGCCCAGCGTGGCGGCCGGCGTCAGGTTCGAAAAATCGGTGGTTGTGGCAAAAATCGTCGCGGTCTTGCGAAACGCGGTCCCGGTATATTGGAAGTTCGTCGCCGGACTCATGCCGAAATAAATGCCCGCGCCGCCCCGGATCACCGTCTTGCCATCGAACGAGTAGGCAAAGCCCAGCCGCGGCCCGAAGTCCTTGCGGTATACCGGAACGCTGCGCATACTCGAACTCGCAAACTGCGTCGTGCCGAAAAGTTCTTGCGTCGTCGGCAGGTTCAATCCAATGCTCTGCAGAGCCGCTTGCGCGCTGACCGTCCCCGGAGGAGCCGCCGCCGGAACGTTCGCCAGATTGATGCTTACGCCCGTATCGGCGGTAAAGTTGCTGAACTGTAACCGGTTGTACCGCTCGTCGTAGGGTGTGCTCCACTCGTAGCGCAGGCCCAGATTCACCGTCAGCTTCGAGTTCACCTTCCAGTCATCCTGAATGTAGAAGCCCGTCTCTTTCGATTTGTTCGCCACGGACGGGTACACGATCAGCGAAGTCGGCTCCGAAGAGTATGGATTCACGTTGTCCGCATAGCCAAACAGCAAACTGGCAAAGGGATTCCCGGTGGGATTGCACTGGCCCACTGGAGAGTTCGGATCGCATTCGCTGTTCGGATTCGGCGAGGTCACGTAATCGGTGAAGTTGAGGACGCCGGTCGGATCGGGCGGCTGAAAAAAGTTGTTATAGAAAAGACGCTGCTCGCCCCCGAACTTGATCAGGTGCGCTCCCTTCGATATCACGAGCTGCGACGAGTAGCTGTAAAGGGTGTGAGCGAAGGTTGTGTTCACGCAGCACTGATCGAACAGATCGGCTGTGCTGGAAGCTCCGTTGGCCAGCGCAATGCCCGACATGTAGAACGCCGGCATCCGCTCCTCGCCGTTCGCCTGCTGGTAAACCGACGGCAGCGTCGGCCCGCCCGCCGCCTGCTGTGCCGCGTTGAACTGCGAGATGGTCGGTATGTTCGAGGTCTCCAGTTCATGCACCCGGTCCACCGCGGCGCGGCTGGTCCACACGATCCGCGGACTCATCGTCCACGAATATTCGATGCCGCCGTTCTGCGCCGTTGTCGGGCTTCCGCCGATTCCGTCCCCGCTCCCGTTGTTGTCAAAGCCGTCTCCCACAAAGAAAGGCGTGTAGTAGTTCGATGATTCCCGGCTGTAGCGGCCATTGATATGGTGACGGTCGTTGATCTGGTGGTCGAGTTTGATGTCGAACTGATAGTCCGGCGCGTCCGCCAGTCCCGAAAACGCATAGTTGTTGAATTCTCCACTGCCCGGCACATTCGGCTGCGGATACAGATTCAGGATCGCCAGCCCCAACGGATCCACGTCCGGCGATCCAAAGGGCACAATATTTCCCGGGACCGGCGGTCGGCACTGTCCAGTTGCGGGAGCAGTGCAGGCGACCTGAGGCTGCTTCGGGTTGTAGATGGTCGTCGCTGACGCCGAGAAATCGTATCCCGTTCCCGTGAGCCCGCGCTCGGCCATCGTCGGCACGGTCGAAACCGCGTTGAAGGCGCTATTGGAGCGTACCTTTTCAAAATCCACGAAGAAAAATGTTTTGTCCTTTTTGATCGGCCCGCCTACTGAAAATCCGCCCTGGTCGCGCTTGCTGTCGGGCTTGGGAGTGCCCGGCAGAAGGAAGAAATCGCGCGCGTCCGTCTGTGAGCGCTGCAGAAAATACCAGCCGCTGCCGTGGAAGGCATTGGTGCCGCTTTTCAACACCATGTTCACGACCGTGCCGCCGTTGTTGCCGAACTCGGCCGAAAAGCTGTTGTTCTCGACCTTGAATTCCTGCACGCTTTCAACCAACGGCTCGTAATAAACGTTTGAGTTTCCGCCTTCGCCCTGCTCCGGCGCGCTGATCAACGCCCCATCCAACCGTATCTCGGCGGTGGCGTTGCGTTGCCCGTTGGAAACGAAATTTGTTCCCGTGGGGTAGTTATCCTGGGTTCCCGATCCCGCCGCCTCAGTTACTCCGCCCGCCAGAAAGGTCAGCCCGAAAAAACTCCGGTTGATCAGCGGAATTTCCTTCACATATTCACTGCTGATCTCTGTGCCCAGAGTGGCATTGTCGGTGTCGAGCAACGGAGCCGTTGCCGTCACTTCCATGGTCTCGCTCACGCCCAGCGGGTGCAGCACGAAATCCACGCTCGTCTGCTGGTCAACCTGCAGCACCACGTTCTTTTTTTCCTGGATTCGAAATCCCTTACTTTCGACTTTCAGCGTGTAGACGTCGGGCCGCAGGCCAACAAAGAAGTACTGTCCGTGTTCGTCCGTGTGTGCAACCTGCGAGATGCTGGTCGCGTCATTGGTAATGGTCACAGTCGCGCCCGCCACCAGGGCGCCCGACTGATCGCTTACTAACCCCCGAATCTGCGCCTGGTAGCTCGCCTGCCCCCTCAGCGGCGACGCCGCCAGCAGCAAAATGCTCAAGCAGAAAAAGAAGAACCGGGAGGAACCCGGAACCGCTCTAGCGTCGCGCCTGCACACACGCATGACAGCCTCCAGTCCGGAGCTTTCATATTATTACGACTCAATACTATTACTTTCGTTTAGCGGGCAAGTCAAGGTTTAATTTGTGATGGCGCAAATCAGATTCCCGCGCCGCGCCAATCTCACACGTCATTGACGCCTAGCGTTGTTTACTGCGTCGTCGTCGCGTACTCTGAGGCGAACTGCTTTGCTGCAATCGAAACGAAAACTCATGAATAGATTCATACTCAAGCTCGGCGCCCTGACCCGAATTCTTTCCGCACTTTTTCTTCTGGCCGTTGCCGCTGCGCAGTCCGCGCACCCCGTCACCGCCCGCCGCGAGGGGGATCGTCTGGTGTTGAGTGGCAGCGCCATCTCTGCGACCTGGTCCACCCGGAACGGCTCGTTGCGCTGGGCCTCGCTCACCAACCGCCTCACTGGCCGGGCTTTGTCCCTGGACGCTAGCGTCTTCGAATTGGTTCCGAAAGAAGGCGCGGTTATTCGCTCGGCTGATATGAAGATCCTGTCCGGCCCAAATGCGGAAGACGTCCCCGCATCGCCGACCGCGACCCGCGCCGCCGATCGTCTCCCCGGCCGCCAGTTCAGCGTCGAGCTTGAGGATGCTTCCGCCGCGATCCACCTTGTGTGGAAAGCAATCCTGCGCACCGACGCCAACTACATTCGCGAAGAGATAACGATCACCGCGAAGAACCAGCCGCTGCCGCTGGCGCAGATCCGGCTGATAGACGCCTCGTTTCCCGGTGCAGAAGTGCTGGGCCAGGTGAAGGGTTCGCCCGTAACGGCGGCCGCGGCGGGATGGTTCATGGGATTCGAGCACCCGCTTTCCGAGTGCCGCGTGCGAGACGGTCGAGCTGCGTGCTGGCTCTCCCGCGAACTCCCGGTTCAGCCCGGGCGGAGCGTTACGTACTCGGCGGTGTTCGGCGCCGCGCACGAGGGACAGCTGCGCCGTGACTTTCTCCGCTACATTGAACTCGAACGTGCTCATCCCTACCGCACGTTTTTACATTACAACTCGTGGTACGGCCTCGGATACTTCGACCGCTACAACGAGCAGGGAGCGCTCGACGTCGTCCACGAATTCGGCGAGCAACTCACCCGGCAGCGCGGCGTCCAGCTCGACAGCTTTCTCTTCGACGACGGCTGGGACGATACTTCGACGCTCTGGAAATTTAACCCCGGCTTTCCCAACGGCTTCACCAAAGTGCGCGAGATGGCCGCCCGCTACGGCGCGGCGCCCGGCATATGGCTGTCGCCCTGGGGCGGCTACGACAAGCCGAAGGAGCAGCGCCTGGTTTCCGGCCGCGCCCAGGGATACGAAACCAATGAGGGAGGATTCGCGCTCTCCGGGCCGAAATACTACCGCTATTTCCGCGACACTTGTCTCGAACTGATCGAGAAATATGGCATCAATCAGTTCAAGTTTGATGGCACCGGCAACGCCAACGAAGTGATCGCCGGCAGCGAGTTTGACAGCGACTTCGACGCCGCCCTTCATCTGATCGGCGAGCTGCGCGCACGCAAGCCCAACCTCTACGTCAATCTCACGACCGGCACCTATGCCTCGCCCTTCTGGCTGCTCTACGCCGATTCGATCTGGCGCGGCGGCGACGATCACAGCTTTGGCGGAGTGGGCACGAACCGCCAGCGCTGGATCACCTATCGCGATTCGCAAACTTATCGTTGGGTGGTCGAGGACGGGCCGCTGTTTCCGCTGAACTCGCTCATGCTGCACGGGCTGATCTATGCGCGCTACGCCGAGCGCCTGGGCGTGGATCCCGATCATGATTTTGCCGACGAAGTGCACGACTATTTCGGGACGGGCACGCAGTTGCAGGAGATGTACATCACGCCGTCGCTGCTTTCCGTGCATGATTGGGATGTTCTGGCCGAGTCCGCGAAGTGGTCGCGCGAGAACGCCGACACGCTCAAGGATTCGCACTGGGTGGGCGGCGATCCGGCGCTGCTCGAGGTGTATGGCTTCGCCGCGTGGTCGCCGGGAAAGGCGATCGTGACCTTGCGTAATCCGAGCGACCAGCCGAAAGGGTTTGGGGCGACCCTGGCTGACCTGCTGGAACTGCCCGCCGGTGCGGCCTCCCGGTTCGCCGCGCGGAGCCCGTGGAAAAGCGACAGCGCAACGGCGGCGGTTGAAATTTCGGCGCATCAAGCGCACGTGTTTCACTTGCAGCCTTTTGAAGTGCTGACGCTTGAGCTGACGCCAGCCGGGCAGTGAGGAAAGAATGCAGACAGGCCGTCGCGGGCCTTCCTTGCGCCCCCCATGTCATTGTCACGACACGAGTTAGCCAAATGTCGGACCACTGTACATACAATACGGTACGTAAAATGTTCCGCAAGGAACATTTATTAAAATCGCCACGGCTGGTTCCTAACTGCCGCTTCCGCAATGGCTCAGGGCGCAACCGCTGCGCTTACCGCGCGATGGCGAAGGCGGCAATGAAGAGCGCGCAGAATACGATCGCCTGCCTGAGTTCGCTCCAGCCCAGCCGGCGGACGATCAGACGCTCAGGCTTTTCGAGGAAGTAGATCCATCCGCGAAGCAGGATGGGCGCGAAGGCGGCGAGCGCAAGCCAGGGCATGAGGCCGACCGCGCAGATCAAGGTCAGGACCGCCGCCATGCCGAGTTGCCCAAGGACGAAGCTCCAGCCGCGGGCGATTTTTGCCCGCATCTCCTGCTGCTTCGCGGTGTGGATGCGAAGCTGCACGTAGTGAATCTGGTTGCCGGAGAAAAGGAAGTTGGCCAGCCAGAGCATCCAAGCGGTTGCGCCGAAACTTCCGGTCATCACGTAATACGCGGCTGCGGCGCATGAACTGAGGCCGACGGTTCCGATCATCTCGGACAGCATGCGCCAGTTGCGGCCCAGCTTGTTCAGCATGACCTGAGTGACGAAGGCCGCGCCCGCAGCGACGCCGATCAGCCACAGGTAGGGATTGCGGCCCGCCCAGAGCAGCGCCGCGAGACTAAGGCCGGCGACCGCCAACAGAATGGCGATGACAAAAAGCACCAGCCGTTTTTCTGAAGGAGATTGCGCGCGCATCGCCGAAGTGCCAAGAAGACTCTCCAGCGGCGTGCGCAGCCAGAAAAGCGCGAGGGCTGCGGCAAGGAGCAGCGAGGCAGGCCAGACGGAGTGGTGGTGACGCAGTGCGACACCTGCGCCGGTGATCATGGGGACGAGGAGCAGTCCCCAGGCACCGTGCTCGCGCGGGACGATCAGAGCATTGCGGCGTGCGCGGCGGGCTTTCGTGGAGGGGTCGGGGAAGTCCCCGCCCAAGCCAAAAGCGGGCTTGAATGGGGCACCCGGATCGGAGAACTCCCGACCTCTCGCGCAAGAATCAAGACCGGGCGAGAAACGGGGCACCCGGGCGCCCGGATTCTCTTCAGCGTGGGCGGCCATCAGCGCGCGCTTCCGGTTTGAATGTGCTCGATGCCTTTGACGGCGCGCATGTACTGTGCGCGCTCAAAGGCTCCGGGATCGGGGCAGCGAATCTGGCTCATGCTGCCGCGCATCTGGGCGACCGATTCGTACTCATGGGCTTCCATCCACTCATGCAGTTCGCGCTCGACGTGGCCCAGGTGCTGAATGCCCTGGCGCAGCAACGCGGAGCACAGCATGGTGACGCGTGCGCCAACCATCAGCAGCTTGATGGCGTCCTGCGCACCGTGAACGCCGCCAGTGGCCGCGAGTTCGGCCTTGATGCGGCCGTGGAGAATGCCGATCCAGGTCAAGGGCAGGCGCAGGGCCTGCGGCGTGCTGAGCAGCACGTTGGGGCGGATCTCCAGTTCCTCAAGATCTATGTCGGGCTGATAGAAGCGATTGAAAAGCACCAGGGCATCGGCGCCGGAACGGTCAAGACGCTGCGCCATGTTGGACAGGTTGCTGAAAAAGGGGCTCAACTTCACCGCCACCGGAATGGTGACCGCCGATTTGACGGCCTGCAGAATCTGCAGATAGCCGGTTTCCACATCTTCGGCGGCGAGCCGCGGATCGGTCGGGATGTGATAGATGTTGCACTCGATGGCGTCGGCTCCGGCTCGTTCGATTTCAGTGGCGAACCTGGTCCATCCGCCGAGAGTCGAACCGTTGAGGCTGGCGATGATCGGAACGCCAACCGACTGCTTCGCTTTGCGAATGTGATCGAGATATCCTTCTGGGCCGGTATGGAATTCCGACGACTGCGGGAAATAGGTGAGCGATTCGGCGAAGCTCTCAGTGCCGGCGGCGAGATGGTATTCGAGGTCCTGCTCTTCCAGCCGTAGCTGTTCTTCGAACAGGGAATAGAGCACAACGGCGGACGCGCCGGCATCTTCGAGGCGGCGAATGCCGTCTATGTCTCGTGACAGCGGGGAGGCGGAAGCGACCAGCGGGGTGCGCAGTTTCAGTCCGAGATAGGTTGTGGTGAGATCCACCATCGAGTTTCTCCTGCCGGTCACAGCGCCGGCTCTTACTTCTTAACCGCAGCCGCTTCTGCGGTTTCTTTGCCTTTATCTTTTTCCGTGTGCCGAGCCATGGATTCGTATAGACGATAGCGGCGGTCAGCGTCCTGCTGTGCCTGCTTCCAGAGCTTCTCCGCATCGGCCGGGCGGCTCTTGGTGAGCATTTTGAAACGCGCCTGCTGCAGCAGATATTCTTGCACTTTGCGGGTGGGCGCGCGGGAATCAAGCACCAGCGGATTTTCGCCCGCTTGTTCGCGCTCGGGATGATGGCGATAGAGCAGCCACTGGCCGGACTCGATAGCGACTTTCTGGTCGCTCATGGAGGTGGTCATGTCAATGCCGTGAGCGATGCAGGAGGAATAGGCGATGATGATGCTCGGGCCGTCGTAGGCTTCGGCTTCGAGAAACGCCTTGAGCGTGTGCTCGTCTTTGGCGCCGAGCGCGACGCTGGCCACGTAGACGTTGCCGTAGGTCATGGCCATGAGCCCGAGATCTTTCTTGGGCCCCGGCTTTCCGCCGGCGGCGAACTTGGCTACGGCGGCGCGGGGCGTGGATTTTGAAGCCTGTCCGCCGGTGTTCGAGTACACCTCGGTGTCGAGCACCAGGATGTTGACGTTGCGGCCGCTGGCCAGAACATGGTCGAGTCCGCCGTAGCCGATGTCGTAGGCCCAACCATCGCCGCCGATGATCCACACGGATTTCTTCACCAGCATGTCCGCGACCGAGAGAAGCTGGCGGGCTTCGGGTGAATCGAGTTTGTGGAGGCGTTCTTTCAGAATGTCCACGCGCTGGCGCTGCTCGAAGATGTCGGCTTCGTCTTTTTGTGGAGCGGTGAGAAGGGCGGTTGCGAGATCGTCGCCGACCTGGCTGGCGACCCGGCGCAGAAGTTCATGGGCGAATTCGGTTTGCTTGTCAATCGAGACCCGGAAACCGAGTCCGAACTCGGCATTGTCTTCAAAGAGCGAGTTGGACCAGGCGGGGCCGCGACCCTCGGCGTTCTTGGCCCAGGGGGTGGTCGGCAGGTTGCCGCCGTAAATGGACGAGCAGCCGGTGGCGTTGGCGATGACGGCCCGGTCGCCGAACAGTTGCGAAACCAGTTTGAGATACGGGGTTTCGCCGCAGCCGGCGCAGGCGCCGGAGAACTCGAACAAGGGCCGCTGAATCTGCTGCTGGCGGATGTTGCCGGGCTTGATCTTGCGGCGGTCGAGTTCGGGAAGGTTGAGGAAAAATTCCCAGTTTTCTTTTTCCGGGGCGCGCAGCGGAGGCTGCGGCACCATATTGATGGCCTTGAGCCGGGCTTCGCTCTTGTTCTTGACCGGGCAGATATCCACGCAGACGCCGCATCCGGTGCAGTCTTCGGGCGCGACCTGGATGGTGTATTTCATCCCGGAAAATTCCTTGTCGCGGGCGTCGCAGGACTTGAAAGTTGCGGGAGCGCCCGCGAGAGCTTCTTCGTCGTAGACCTTGATGCGAATCACGGCGTGGGGGCAGACCATGGCGCACTTGCCGCACTGGATGCAGATCTTCGAGTCCAAGGCGGGAATTTCGAGGGCGAGATTGCGCTTCTCCCACTGCGCCGTCGCGGTGGGGAAGGTGCCGTCGCAGGAGAACGCGCTGACGGGGAGTTCGTCGCCCTTGCCGGCATAGATCGCGCCGAGCACGTCGTGCTCGAACTGGGGAGCGCCAGGGAAAACGCCGGGAATTTCGATGGTGCTGGCCACGGCTTCGGGTACTTTCACTTCGAACAAGTGGGCGAGAGTTTCGTCCACAGCCTGCAGGTTTTTGCTGACGACTTCTTCGCCCTTCCTGCCGTAGGTGTGGCGGATGGATTCGCGGATGGCTTCGATGGCCTCGTCGCGCGGCAGAACTTTGGAGATGGCGAAAAAGCAGACCTGCATGATGACGTTCATGCGCGATCCCATGCCGGCATCTCGGGCTACCTGGTAGGCGTCAATGACGTAGAACCTGGCTTTCTTGGCGATCAGTTGCGACTGCACTTCGCGGGGAAGGTGATCCCAGACTTCGTCCGCGCCGAAGGGGCTGTTCAGCAGGAAGACGCCGCCTTCGACGAGAGAGCTGAGCATGTCGTAGCGCTCAAGGAAGATCCATTGATGGCAAGCCACGAAATTGGCTTTGGAGACGAGATAGCTGGAACGGATGGGCTGCGGTCCGAAGCGCAGGTGCGAGACGGTCATGGCGCCGGATTTCTTGGAGTCGTAGACGAAATAGCCCTGCGCGTAATTGCTGGTGTTCTCGCCGATGATCTTGATCGAGTTTTTGTTGGCCCCGACGGTGCCATCCGCGCCCAGGCCGTAGAACATGGCGCGGATGACGCTGTCGGGCTCGGTGGAGAAGGACGGGTCGTAGTCGAGGCTGGTGTGGGTCACGTCGTCGTGGATGCCAACGGTGAAATGGTCTTTTGTTGGACAGTCGGGTACCGGACGATCGGGGCGCGATGGTTTCAAGTTGTCGTACACGGCCTTGACCATGGCGGGTGTGAATTCTTTGGAGGAGAGGCCGTAACGGCCGCCGACGATGGTGGGAGCGGAGCCAGAGTGTTCATCCGTCACACCCCGGACGAATGCGTCCGGGGCTACGTAGTTCTTGCTGATCCCCTCGTGAATGGCGCTGACCACATCGAGATAGAGCGGCTCGCCGATGGCGCCGGATTCCTTGGTGCGGTCGAGAACGGCGATCTGGCGGACGGTCGGGGGGAGGGCCTCGAGGAATGACTTCACGCAGAACGGGCGATAGAGGCGGACTTTGAGGAGTCCGACTTTTTCGCCGCGTCGGTTCAGATGTTCGACGGTTTCATGCGCGACCTCTGCGCCGGAGCCCATTATGACGATGACGCGCTCAGCGTCAGGCGCGCCAACGTAGTCGAACAGGTGATACTGGCGGCCGACAACTTCGGCGAAGCGGTTCATCACCGCCTGTACCTTCGAGGGAGCGGCGTCGTAGTAGGGGTTGGCAGTTTCGCGAATCTGGAAGAAGACATCGGGATTTTGCGCCGTGCCGCGCAGCACGGGGTGATCGGGCGAGAGCGCGCGCTGGCGATGCTCGATGATGCGGTCCATGTTGAGGAGCGCGCGCATGTCGTCTTCGTCGAGCATCTCGATCTTGTTGACTTCATGCGAAGTGCGGAAGCCATCGAAAAAGTGCAGGAAGGGAATGCGGGTTTCGAGGGTCGCGGCATGCGCGATCAGGGCGAGGTCCATGGCTTCCTGCACCGAGTTGGAGCAGAGCATGGCCCAGCCGGTGGTGCGGCAGAACATGACGTCGGAGTGATCGCCGAAAATTGAGAGCGCATGGGTCGCGATGGTGCGGGCGGTCACGTGGAAGGTCGCGGGGGTAAGTTCGCCCGCGATCTTATTCATGTTGGGGATCATCAGCAGCAGGCCTTGTGACGCGGTGAACGTGGTAGCCAGCGATCCGGTTTGCAGCGCGCCGTGGACCGCTCCGGCAGCGCCGCCTTCGCTCTGCATTTCGATCACGTGCGGTACGCTGCCCCACGCGTTAGGAACTTGCTCTGAAGCCCACTGGTCGGCCCATTCGCCCATCGCTGATGAAGGCGTGATGGGATAAATCGCGATTACTTCGCTGGCACGATAGGCGACATTGGCGACGGCCTCGTTCGCGTCCATGGTCTTGAACTTGCGCTTCATTTGCATCCCCCACTTGAGACGTGTCGGCGGCAACTGGCGTTTACCGCCACGCTGACTTCAGCATGCCGGAGCGGGCGCGGGCATGTCGTGCTGCGGGTTCACAAGGGCCTGTGATTGCAATCACACATTCTCTGAGGCCTTCGCCTAACAAACTGCGAATGAAGGACTTACGATAAGGCCACAAGTTATGGGGTCGAATTTCTGTTGACAGTCGCGGGGAACGGAGGCAGTATTTTGCCAGTATTAAACGCTTTTAATACACCCTCCCTCCTCTCCGAGGTTCGTCCATGTTTGCCTTCCGAGGCCGCAGTCTCTCTTCAGTTTGCCGGCTTGCCATGGTGTTTCTTGTGAGTTTTACCGCTTCGAAAGCCCTCGCGCAGGGCAGTTACATCCGCGTGAGCCAAGTGGGCTACGAGGCGGGCGCGATGCCGTTCCGGGCATATCTGATGACGACTTCGCCGGCCACCGCAACCTGTTTCGCGGTACGCAATTCCAAGGGGAACGTAGTTTATTCCGGGCGGGCGGGGGCTCTGCTCGGCACGTGGAGTCATAGCAAGAGAGTTGTCTATAACATTTACCCGCTCGATTTCAGTGCCCCGGCGGGCGATCTCTACACGATATTGGTCGAAAGTCCGGCGGCGACCTCGCCGCAGTTCGCCGTGGATACGGCGAGCAAACTTTATTCCGGGCTGATGCTGAACACGTTGTTCTTCTATCAGACCGAGCGCGACGGACCGGACTTCCTCCCGAACGCGCTGCGCAATGCGCCGGGACATGTGAAAGACGAAGATGCGGCGGTGTTCGCGACGCCCTCGCTCGACAGCAACGACTTCATTGACAACGCACCGCCGACTCCGCCGCTGGTGCCGGCGGGGACCGCCAACATTGACGCTTCGGGCGGATGGTGGGATGCGGGCGACTACATGAAATATGTGGAGACGGTGAGCTACACGACGGCGCTGATGGAGATCGGAGTGCGCGATTTTCCGGGGCAGATGGGAGCGCAGGCTCCGCAGAGCCCGCCGACGCCGCCGGGATCGGTTTCATACTCCGGCAATAGCGGGCGCGGCGCGCCCAGCTCCTCGAATTTCACAGACGAGGCCAAGTTCGGGATGGATTGGCTGCTGAAGATGTGGGATGACAACACGCAGACCCTTTACTACCAGGTAGACAATTCGCAGGATTTTGATTATTACGGCGAGGGCAATCCGGCGTCGTCGAATCCGAATTGCGGCGGAACCTATGCGTCGCCCTATTGCCTGATCACCGAGTACGACATCTGGACGCTGCCGCAGGCGGCGGACAATTACCGCCAGGCCGGCGACCCGGAGCCCTGCGATCCCTACACGACGTATTACATCTGCAATCGGCCGGTGTTTCTGGCAGCGGGGGCGGGATCGCGCATTAGTCCGAATCTGGCGGGAAGGCTTACGGCGGATTTTGCCCTCTGTTATCAGCTGAACCGGGTGGCGAATCCGGCGCTGGCGAATCAGTGCCTCAAGGATGCGGAAGATGTTTACGCGCTGGCGGACACTTCGTTCACGGATCCGGCGCCGTCGGGGGACGGATCGGGGAATTGTTCGGGCTGCCTGGTGACGATTGCCCCGTTCGATGGCTACCCTGAGAACGTATGGGAAGACGATATGGAACTGGGCGCGACCGAATTGTATTTCGCGGTGCGGATGGCGGCGCAATCGCAGGGCGCGACTGGGCTCAGGTTTACCGATCCGATGGTCTATCTGCGTGATGCGGCAAAGTACGCTCACGGCTACATCTCGAACATCTACGCCAACGGATTCACGGACACATTGAATCTCTATGATGTGAGCGGGCTGGCGCATTACGAACTGTATCGGGCGCTGAAGATGGCGGGCGATCCGGCGGGACTGGCGATTTCGGGGGCGGGAATCCGGACGCAGTTCCTGCGTCAGGTGGGCGACGCAATCACGCAAGCGGGCAGCGATGCATTCGGGTTCGGCGTGGCCTGGCAGAATGGCGACACGACCTCGCATGGAGCGGGACTTTCGGTGATGGCCAGCGAGGCCTACGCAATCACCGGCGAGAAGCCGTACGACACCTGGTCGCAGAGATGGCTGGCCAATGTCCTGGGGACCAATGCGTGGGGATCGTCATTTATCGTAGGCGACGGCAGCACGTTCCCGAACTGCATTCAGCATCAGTTGGCGAACCTGGCGGGAGCGTTGAACGGAACCTCGGGCGGGATACCCATTCTCTGGGGCGCGGCGGCGGAAGGCCCAGGCAGCTACATCAGCTCCGGAGTGGTCGGAAACATGATTCTGTGTCCGGCGAATGGCGTGGACACCTTCGCGAAGTTCAACGGAAGCGACGGAGCATTTGATCCGTCGCAGGTTGCGGTGTATCAGGATAATGTGCAGTCCTACAGCACGACCGAACCGGGAATCGATCTGACCGCGACATCATTTCTGATGTGGTCTTGGCGGATGGCGGGGCACTAGAGTGTGCCTGCGTGCTTCCTATGGACCCACCCCTCCGGTGTGGCAGTCGGCGCAATTGACCTGCGTGAGAACCCCTAAATCCACGGGATGCTTGAAGGCGAGCGGCGCTGAAGAAAGCGTCTCGCTGGAGGCGACCGAGCCCTCGGTCTGCGACATCATGGTGTGGCACTGATTGCAATCCTTGCTCACGACCTTGCCGTCGGGGCTGACGTGCTGGCCGTCATGGCAGCGGAAGCAGCCGGGGAAATAGAAGTGGCCGAGATTGTTCGCGTGCGTCTGCCAGTTCAGCTTCATGTCGGGAAAAGTCGTGCGGCTGTAGATCTGCTGAATCTCGGCAACCGCATTGCGGATTTCCAACTGCTTGGACTTAGCCAGGTCCGGATATTTCGTCTCGTAAAAACCCTGCAAGCCGCTGGCGATGGCGCGCATGGCGTCGGGATTGGAGTTATAGGTCGCCGACAGAACTGTTACCGCCTGCTGCTTGAGGAAGGGCAGCGAGGCGTCGAGACGGCGGGCGAGCAGCGACTGATCCACGGCCTGATCGGGCGGAATGTAGATGTGAGTGGGGCGGTTGTGGCAATCCACGCAATCCATGTGATGAGTGCCGGACTTGGCAATGCGGGCCTTGACCTGGTCGGGAGTCAGGTTCGCATCCTTAGCGTAATACTCGGTGACGCGGCCCTGCAGGTCTTCGACGCGAATGTAGGCGATGACCTGGCGCTTGTCGTCGGTGGCCAGGTAATCAATTTTGTTGGCGATGTTCATGTGCCAGTGGATGCCTTCGGGCGCGCCGGTGGCGGGATCGCCGCCGCCGGTCTTGATCAGCAGGCGAACCTGGCGGACGGTGTTGTGCTCGTCGTTGGCATAGTGGGTGAAGACCTTCAACTGGCCGCCGTAAAATTTCTTGGGCCAGTGGCACTGCTCGCAGGTTTCCTGCGCGGGGCGCAGATTGTGAACCGGCGTAGGAATGGGGCGCGGGTAACTGTTAAAGAGAACGGCCAGCACCTGGCGGCTGCCCGAGAGTTTCGACTTCACGAACCAGGTTGCGCCCGACCCGACGTGGCATTCGGCGCAGGCCACCCGTGCGTGCGGCGAAAGCTGGTACGCCGTGTATTCCGGGATCATCACGGTGTGGCACAGTTGCCCGCAGAAGGAAGTGGACTCGGTATATTCGTAGGCTTTGTAACTGCCGGCGGCGCTGACCACGACAAACACCACCAGAAAAGTCAGGAAGGAAACGACGGCGCTGCGCTGGGCTGGGTCATTCAAATCAATGCGCGGATAGAACGCGGAAGGATCGGCTTTCTTGCGGCGCTCAAGCAGCATCCCGACGAGCATCATGACCAGGCTCAGGCCGAAGAAACCCGGAGCCACCATGTAGGCCAGAATGCCGATATAGGGGCTGGCCTTGGTGGCAATGAAGTCAATGAGGACGAACAGGAAGATGTTGGCCAGGCTGACGATCCCCAGCGCAACGCCCGCCAGACCGATGGGATTGCGCAGCAACAAGCGCGACCAGCGCACGGCTTCCGGCTGGGGCGAGGGAGTCTTCTCAGGTTCCATAGTTAATCTCGGCAGTGGTTAATCTCGACCGTTCGTCTCGTTGACTCGGTCTCGAAGGTTAATCTCGATTTATCCCCGCCTCTTCATGCGATTCTTCCGCGTCTGGTTCTGCCAGCACTTCACCTTCGGCGGTGTTCAGGGCCTCGGAGTCCAGTCCGTGCTCCTCGCGATAGTGATGCAGCGACATTTTGCCATCCCACCAGGCCCAGTTCATGGGGTAGACGTCCGGGTCCAGAAATACCTGGTAGAAGTGCCATACGATGATGGCCAGCGTGGCGAGAATCGCTTCATAAAAGTGAATCGCGGTTGCGACATCGAGCCACCAACGGGGCAGATGGTTGCCCACCGTGATTTTGGCCCACAGCATGATGCCGGTGACAGCCATGACGATCATGCCCCAGACCAGAGCCCAGTACTCGGCCTTCTCGGCGTAGTTGAAGCGCGCGAACTCGGGCTTGCGCTGAGTGAAACCTAAGTAGTAGCTGAGATTCTCCCACGCGCCGCGGGCGTCGTCCAGCGTAGGCAGGAGATCGAGAACGAGCCGGCGCCCGGCGCGGGTCACGATGACGTCGAAAATGTGATAGACGCTGACGCCAATCAGGACCACGGCTGCGATGCGATGCAGCAGGTGACGCATCCCTTCGCTTAGGAACAGCGCCGAGGCGAACCAGGAATCGGGGAATTTCAGGGTGAATCCAGTCAGCACCAGCACGAAGAAGCTGGTCAGCAGCGTGGCATGCTGCCAGCGGAAGCGCCGCGGCATGCGTTCGACGAAGGCGTGCTCGTTCTTGCGCTGGCGGATCAGCTTGGAGCGCCAGATGATGAAATTGTGCAGGAGCATGCCGCCGATTACCGCGAAAATCATGCCGAGATAGAGGCGGCGAATCCAGCGCACGGCCTTACTGCCGACGTCGGCGGAGAGCGGCGCGTCCACGTGGACCTTCGACAGGGTGAACTTCTCGGTTACGCCCGGATGGCACTGGCCGCAGGTGTGCGCCAGGTTAGCCGAGTTGATAGTGGAACGCGGATCGGAAGACGGGAGAATGTTGTGCACGCCGTGACAACTGGCGCAATTCGCCACTACCGGGGAACCGAGGCGCGCGGCCAGTCCGTGATAGCTGGCCAGATAGGTGGTTTCGCGGCGACCTTCGACGCCGAACTCCTGCGAGAGGCGCACGCCTTCGTGGCAGCGAGCGCAGGTGGCTTCGGCCAGGTTTGCGGCGGCGACCGGCGAAGTGGGGTCCAGATGAGATTTGATGGAGTGAATGCCATGGCAATCAGTGCAGACCGGAGCCTGCCAGTTCCCCTTGCTGACGGACTGGCCGTGAATGCTTTGGGCATACTCCTTGGCCACGCCCTGGTGGCACTGGCCACAGGTGGCGGGAACGTTGAACTTGAAGATCGGCGACTTGGAATCCTTGGCGTCGAGAATTTCATGGGTCCCGTGGCAGTCGGTGCAGACGGCAGCTTTGTCGGAGCCGGCGGCGACGGCGTGACCGTGAACACTTAGCTTGTAGGACGCGACCATCTGCTCGGAGAGGCCGCCGTCTTCCATCACAAATTTCTGGCTGTGGCAGGCGCCGCAGGTGGCCGGAATGTTGGCGTGAAACACCCGCGACTTGGGATCGCTAGCGGGTAGAAGTTCATGTGGACTGCCGTGGCAATCCACGCAGCCGGCGGCTTTGGAGTTTCCACTCTGCACGGCTTTGCCATGGAAGCTGCGGTCGTAGGCGGCCTGTTCGTCGGCGTGACATTTTGCGCAGGTGATCTTCTGCGGCAGCGTGTCGTGGGCCGCGCTCTTGACGTCGCTGTGGCAATCCACGCAGGTAAACATGCTGCCGTGAATGGAATCCTTGAAGGCCCTGGGATCCACGTGCAGGCTGACGGTCTTGCCGTTGACATCATGGCTCAGCGTGGCGTCGCTGTGGCAGGCCAGGCAATCCTCGGCTGTCGGCTTGGGCGCAGGTTTATCGGCCGCGTGGAGGGTTCCGAGCGAAATAAGAATATTTAGAGCGACTACCGTTATGAATGAACGATGAATCGTGATTGCGGGCATACAGTCACCCCTCGATGCAGCGCAATTCTGCAACGCTGCCGACAACGCGGAGAATTGCAACACCGCGTGCAGGTTCAGGGTCGCATTTCGCAACAGTCCCACGTAGGAAAGAGGTCACGGCGGCTGGTGACACGAATCACGTCGGTCAACCGCGCCAGGTTGTGCGTGAAATCACGGGAGTTTCCCGGAAGGGGAAAGCGTGAGAATTCCCGCATTTGCGCGCGTTCCGTTTTGGAACAGCGCCCGAATATTCCTGCTGTCATGTGATTTGAATCACACGGCGGTGTGATTAATTATCCGGCAGACCCTATTCAGCCCTCGCTAGTATCGGCCCATCTTAGATGTGACTAAGGCCGAAAACTTCTCGATCTGAATCACTTAGGAGGCTGTTCCTATGCAAGCCCAAGGCTCTCTTTCTGTCCGACTGGGCCGGCTCATGGCCGGGGTCATGGACCATGCGGCGTCAATGAATCCGCGCTCCTCGAAGCGGTTTACCTCGAAACTGGCGGTGGCGACGGCCAGCCTGCTGCTGTGGGTTGCCATGACTGCGCCGCGCGCCGCAGCCGTCCCCAGCTATGCCCGGCAGACCGGGCTGGCCTGCAGCGGCTGCCACTATACTCCGCCGGAACTTAATCCCGCCGGCCGGCGCTTCAAACTGACTGGCTACGTAGATCGCGGTGACGACACCAAAACCGTCAAGGCGGACGGCGGAACGAAGCGGGCCGCTCTGGACCTGTTGGCCTCGCTGCCACTCTCGGTCATGCTGGAGACATCCTTTACGTCGCTGAAAACTCCGCAGCCGCAAACCCAGAATGGCAATTTTGAATTTCCGCAGGACATTTCGCTGTTCCTCTCCGGAGCATGGACCAGCAAGATCGGGAGCTTTCTGCAGGTCACCTACGACACGCAGGACGACCACTTCACCAGCGACAACACCGACATCCGGTTCGCGAACAAGACCAAAGTTGCCGGTAAGGAGCTGGTTTACGGAATTGACCTCAATAACAATCCGACCGTCGAGGACCTCTGGAACAGCACGCCAGCGTGGGGTTTTCCGTGGATCGCGAGCGATAACGCGCCCACCCCGAACGCCGGCGCCATTATTAACGGCGGTCTGGCGCAGGATGTTGCCGGGCTGGGCGGCTTCTTTATGTACAACGATCACCTCTACGTGGATGCGACTCTGTATCGCTCCGAGCACATCAATGGATCCCAGCCCAATCCAGGCACCGGTTTCAGCAACAACATCCGAGGGGTCGCGCCTTACTGGCGCCTGGCGTGGCAGGAATTGACCGGGAAAACTCAATACGAGGTCGGGACTTACGGCATGCACATGCGTTCGACGCCGCAGCAACTGGTCAATGCCACGACCTTAGCGGGCATTCCGACGGACTCCTACACCGATTGGGCAGTGGATACGCAGATTGACCGGACCCTGTTTCGAACCGACGTGCTGTCGTTCCGGGCGACCTATATCCGAGAGAACAACGACCTGCTGAGCAGCCTCTACGCGCTGAACCCGCCGGCGGTATCTCAAGGGCCGCACCATCTGAACACGGTGATGGCGAATGCGGAATATCACCTGGGAAACAAATACACGGGCACGATCGGCTGGTTCAACACAACCGGCACATCCGATGTGACTCTGTATCCGTCTGGCTCGGTAAGCGGCAACTTCAACGGCGACCCGCGCGGCGCGGGCGTGTTGTTCAACGTCTCCTACTGGCCGTGGCAAAACCTGCAACTGGCGGCGCAATACATTGACTACACGCGCTTCAACGGCGCAGCCACCAACTACGATGGCGCTGGACGCAACGCCAGTTCCAACAACACTCTGTACCTGGACGCGAGGATCTTCTTCTGAAGATCATCTTCATGAATAGACATGTCTTAAAAAGACAGTTGCGAATTCGAAATACCGAAGAGAGAAGTCTTTAAGGAGAAACTGCGATGAGCAAGACATGGGTTTTAGCGGTAGTGATGGCCGGTTTGTGCACGGCGGCGTGGGCCGGCGATATCGAAGGCAAGGTCAGCGGGATGAAGGGGCAGTCGGTGGTGTACGTCGAGGCCATTGCGGGCAAGACCTTCCCCGCGCCGAAGGAACATCCGGTGATGGATCAGAAGGGCCTGATGTTCAATCCTCACATCATGGTAGTGCTCGAGGGAACCGTGGTGGATTTCCTGAACAGCGACACAGTGGCCCATAACGTCTTCTGGACTTCTGTCGGCGGCGACAAAAAGGCCGGACACAACCTCGGAACCTGGCCCAAGGGCGAGAAGCGGTCATTTACGTTCGACAAGGCAGGCGTCGTGCCGGTTCTCTGCAATGTGCACCCGGAGATGGCGGGATACATCATTGTGAGCCCGACTCCGTATTTTGCCCAGACCGACGACGGCGGCAACTACAAGATTAAAGACGTTCCGGACGGCAGCTACACGCTCACCGTCTGGCACGAAGGCGCGAAGAGCCAGTCCAAGCCGGTGACGGTTGCCGGAGGCGCCAAGGCCGACTTTACAGTCTCGAAGTGAGAACCCGCGGGAGCGCCGCGGCACCGCTGCCAGGCGCTCCCAGAGTTCTGTTTGCCAAGTCGCCCCCTCTTCAACGGGAGCGAATTTTCGAGATCGTGGTCGCAGCAGTTGTTCGTCGAGTGGAGCAGGGGAAGCCCAGCATGCTGAAACGCTTCAAAAACAAGCGGGTGGACGCCGACTGGCTGCACACCAATTTCCCCTGCATGATGGCTTGCCCGGCGCACACCAACGCCGGCCGGTATGTAGGATTGATCGCCGAGGGCAGGTTTGAAGAGGCCTACCGGCTGGCGCGCGATCCCAATCCGCTGGCCAGCATCTGCGGGCGCGTCTGCGCGCACCCGTGCGAAACTGCCTGCCGTCGTGGCGAGATTGACCGCCCCATTTCGATTCGCGCCTTGAAGCGCTTCCTGACCGAACAGTACGGACCAGAATCGAAGCACCCGGTCAACGTGAACGAGGGTCGAGGACAGCAAAAACTTCCCTTCAAAGTGGCGGTGGTCGGCGCTGGTCCAGTGGGCCTTTCGGCAGCGCATGATCTGGCCCTGATGGGCTACGCAGTCACGCTCTTCGAGGCTGCCCCGGTGGCGGGAGGAATGTTGTATCTGGGCATTCCTGAATACCGCCTGCCTCGCGACGTGGTTGAAGCACAAGTGCGCGAAATTCTGGAAACCGGCGACATCACGCTCAAACTGAATCACGCTGCCGGGCGCGAGTTCCAGATTGCCGGCCTGCGCCGGCAGGGCTTCGACGCCGTGTTGATCGCAGTGGGAGCACACCGCAGCCGCGATCTGACCATTCCCGGCGTGGATCTTGACGGGGTGCACAAGGGAATCGATTTTCTGCTCAACGTGAATCTGGGCTACAAGTTCACGATCGGGAAAAAAGTGATCGTGATCGGCGGCGGCAATGTCGCCATGGACGTGGCGCGGTCGGCAGCCCGAGAAGTGGTGCGTCAGCACGCGGCCGGTATCGAAGATGCCGAGCCCTCGGCGGAGAACGTCTCGGCCGTAGCGACAAAAGAGATGGTGGACATTTCTCTCTCGGCGCTGCGCATGGGCGCGCGCGAGGTTGATCTGGTCTGCCTGGAGCGGCGCCAGGAAATGCCCGCCGCCCTCGAAGAGATCGAAGAAGCGGAAGAAGAAGGCATCGTGATCCTGCCCGGGCTCGGGCCCAAGCGCATCATCGGGAGAGACGGTAGGGTAGTCGCGCTCGAAACCCTCAAGACCAAGTCGGTCTTCGACGAAAACCGCAGGTTCAACCCGGCGTTCTACGAAAACAGTGAGACCCAGATCGAGTGCGACACCATCATCATGGCGATCGGGCAGGCGCCGCGGCTCGACTTTCTTACCCCAGAGGACAAGGTCGAGCTTTCGCCGCGCGGCTTGATCGCGGTGAATCCCAAGACGCTCATGACGTCCGCGCCGGGAGTTTTCGCCGGCGGCGATTGCGTGTTTGGCCCGCGACTCATCATTGACAGCGTGGGCGATGGAAAGCGCGCCGCCGTCGGCATTGACGAGTACCTGCGCGGGGAGAAGCATCCGGAACCCGTGATCGAAGTTGACGTGCTTAAGCGGCATGCGATGACGCTCGGATACCTCGACATCAGCCGCCAGGCCGTGCCCATGCTCCCGCTGGAACGGCGGACCGGAGTGACGGAGGTCGAAATCGGCTACGACGCCGCGTCGGCCGTGGCCGAGGCTCAGCGTTGCCTGCACTGCTGGGTCAACACCATCTTTGAAGGATCTCCGGAAGACGGCAGCATGTGCATTTTGTGCGGCGGTTGCGTGGATGTCTGCCCGGAGAAATGTCTGGAACTGGTGGCGCTCGACCGGGTTGCGTTCGAACCGGAAACGGTCAACCAGATTCGCGAAAACCAGGAATGTTTCGGAGTTGAATTTGATGAAGTAAAGGCTGACGAACTGGGAGTCGTGACCGGCGCCGCCATGCTGAAGGATGAAACGCGCTGCATCCGTTGTGGGCTGTGCGCGATGCGCTGCCCGGTGGGCACGATCACCATGGAAAGCTACAACCTGCTTCCGGCCGAGCCGACGGGGCTGATCTCCGTGGCTGCGATCGGAGCGGGATTGCAGAAGTAGAGCGACGGGTATTCGGGGCGGACCGTGTGTGCCGTAAATCGGGAGCTTCGATCGCGATCTGGCAACGGCGGCGCAGCGGCGGCATGAGATGGCCCGGCGGGAAAGTGCCGGGTAGACGGGGACAGAGACGGCAAGTCCCATAAGGAACGGTACGAGGCTGTATGGCAGACGAAAACCAAACGACAAAAACAGCACAGGCCAGCGACGTGAGCCGGCGACAGTTTTTCGTAAAGCTCGGTTTGGGATCGCTGAGCATCGCGGCGGCGGGAACCGCAGCATTCGGCTATCAGTATTTAGAACCGAACGTGCTCTATGAGCCCTCGCCGGTGGTCAATGCCGGCAAACCGGATCGCTATCCGCTCGACTCGGTCACGCTCGACGTAAACAACGGCATCTACATCATTCACTCGCAAGAAGGATATTTCTCGCTCAGCGCGGTATGCACGCACCTGGGCTGCCTGACCGCGTGGAAGCCGGAACTCAATCTGATTGCCTGCCCGTGCCATGGCAGCAAGTTCGAGCAGAACGGGAAAAAAATTGAAGGCCCGGCTCCCAGACCGCTGCCCTGGAAGCGCGTCTGGATCAACGACGACGGCGATCTGCTGGTGGACCGCTCGACCGACGTTCCGCCGCTGGCGCGGGATTCGTTTGTGAGGATCTAGACAAAGGAAAATCTGCATGGCGAAGACGGCGGACCAATATTTCGACGAATTGCGGGGGACGCGGGTGTGGCGCTCGATTTTCCGCAGCGGCAGGGGGTCGAGCACGCTCAAGCGCGCGCTGGCCATCCAGCAGAATGTGTTTCTGCACCTGTTCTCGACCAAAGTGCGGACCCGCATGCTGAGCTTCAGCGCGACCTGGTATTTGGGAACGCTCACGCTGGGGACTTTTCTGATTCTGGTCGCGACGGGCATTCCGCTCATGCTCTATTACCACCCCTCCGCGCCGCAGGCCTATGCCGACACCAAGGACCTGCAATTCGTGGTCTCCTCGGGAATGTTTCTGCGCAACCTGCATCGCTGGTCGGCGCACGCCATGGTGTTTCTGGTATTCGCCCACATGTTCAAGGTTTTCTATCGCGGGGCGTACCGCGCGCCGCGCGAATTCAATTGGGTGATCGGCGTCATCTTGCTGCTGATCACGCTGCTGCTCAGCTACACGGGATACCTGCTGCCCTGGGATCAACTGGCGTACTGGGCCATCACGGTGGGATCAAACATCGCGTCAGCGGTACCGCTGATCGGCGAGAAGATTCACTTTCTGCTGTTAGGCGGGCACGCGGTCAACGCTAATGCGCTGCTCCGTTTCTACGTGCTGCACTGCATGATTCTGCCGCTGACGGCAATGTTCTTCGTGGCCATCCATTTCTGGCGTATCCGCAAGGACGGCGGCCTCTACGCCCATTCGAGCGAACCGGCCGTCGTACGGGCGCAGGCGGCGATTCCGACTTCTCCCGGTAGCGCGGAGAAATCGGGTACGCCTTCCGGTGGAGCTGCCAACAAGGAGGGCAGGTAGATATGACCGACTCCAAGGATTTCATCGCCGGCATGGACTCGAACGCGAAACGTTCACCACGGCGCATCGTCTTCATTACCCGCCGAACCTCGGCGCAGGTGAAGGCCGAGACCGAAGATCAGGTCCAGACATTTCCGGAAGTGTTGTTTCGAGCCGCGGTTGCGATCATGACGCTGGCCATCGGCCTGGTATGGATCGCGCTGATCTTCGACGCGCCGCTCGAAGGCCTGGCCGATCCGTCGCACACGCCGAATCCTGCGAAAGCGCCCTGGTACTTCCTCGGATTGCAGGAGATGCTGCATTATTTCCCGCCCGTGGTGGCGGGCGTTCTGGTGCCGGGACTGGTGGTGATGGCGCTCATTGTCATTCCTTACTTCAAGGTCAACATCGAAGCCGACGGCTTATTTGCGAAAGACCGCCAGAAGCGCCTGCGCATTTTCTATGTGGTGGCCATCGGTCTCGCGTTGTTTCTGACTGGGTTCAAGGTATATGCGGCGCTGGTGCCCACGCTGATCATGGCGGCCGTGATGCTGCTGGCGGCGCAGAGTTCGCCGCAGTCGCTCTCGGCCTTTCGCCGATATCTGGCGGCACGGCCACTTTCCTACTGGGTGATGACGTGGTTCTTATTCGAGCTGATCGTGCTGACCGCGATTGGCACATTTTTTCGCGGGCCGGGATGGGCGTGGGTCTGGCCCTGGCAGAGTTTTTAAGGTGAGGACGAGGATGCGGCGGTCATGAGAGAGAAACTTGCGGCGCTCTGGGAAAAGCTTTTCGGGGACAGCCTGCGCGCCTTCGGCGTCGTGAGCCTGATTTTTCTGGTCTCGCTGGCGATTGCCCCGGCAAAAAATTTCTTCAGCGAGTGGCGCCACTATCAACACGGCTATCTGAGAATGATTCGCAACCGCAGCGACGCCAACACGCTGCAGCGCCATTTTCAGGCCGGCATTCAGCAGATCTGGCTGCCCGAACTAGGGGTGGTGGATCGTTGCACGAGCTGCCATGTGGGGATGAAAGAAACCAGCCTGACCGACGTGGCGACCCAGCCGTTCCGCAAGCATCCGGTGATTCCGCATCAGCTCGAACAGTTCGGATGCACGGTCTGTCACCGCGGACAGGGAGCAGCCACGACCGTGGCCGAAGCCCACAGCAGCACGCTGGCGTGGGAGCAGCCTATCCTGCCGGCAAAATACATCGAATCGTCCTGCGGGCAGTGCCACCGCGGTCCGCTGCCTGGAACTCCGGTTCTGAATCAGGGCCGGAATTTGCTGTCGCGTTACGGATGCGTCCACTGCCACACCGTCAAGCTGCCCGATGGCAGCGCGATGCAGGCGACGGATGATCCGCCATCGCTCGAGCATATTGCGGACAAGACTTCACGGGAGTGGATCTACGCCTGGTTGAAGGATCCGCAGGCTTATGCCTCGACCGCGACCATGCCCAATTTCAAGCTGAGCGACGACGATGCGCGGGATGTCTCGGCGTTCCTCATGGCCAACAGCGCCCCGATGCAGGGTGACGCGCTAAGCGTCTCCGCCAAAGCGGCGCTGGACCCGACCGCGGGAGCCAGCCTCTACGGCGAATCATTCTGCGCGTCATGCCACGCGGTGCAGAATGCGGCGGGCAACCTGGTCGGCGGCAATGTGGGTCCGGAACTTACTCGAGTCGGCAGCAAAGTAAAGCCGGAATGGCTGCAGGCGTGGCTGCGCAATCCGCGCAGCTATGATCCGGGCACAGCGATGCCGCACTATCGCTTCAGCGATGTGCAAGTGGCAACGCTGGCCGGATTTCTGGAGGCGAAATCGGATTCCGACTTGCTGGCGAATGTCCATTTGGAGCCGGCCACACCGGAGCAGATCGCGCGTGGCAAGCGTCTGGTCTCTGATTATGGCTGCGCCTCGTGCCACGAGATTGCAGGAATCAAGAAGCCGGAAAACTTTGCCCCGGAACTCAGCCGCATTGGCAGCAAGCCGATCACCCAGCTGATCTTCCTCTCCGGCATGCCCCATACCCTGCCCGACTACATTGCGGGAAAGATCAGGAATCCGCGCGCATTTGCCGCGGGATTGAAGATGCCGCAATTTACTTTTACGACCGGGCAGGTTGACGCACTGACCACGGCGCTGCTGGCGCTAAACGACCGCGCGAACACGCTGCCGCCCGCGCTTTCAGTGGCGACTGCGCCGTCGTCGAATTACCAGCCCGCCGGCAAAGCGGGAAAGCTGATGACCGATCTGGCCTGCTTCAGTTGCCACCGCATCAACGGCCGCGGCGGCGACATGGCGCCCGACCTGACCTGGGAAGGCAGCTCCGTGCAGCGGGACTGGCTGCTTGCCTTCTTCAAGAATCCGGGAACGCTGCGCCCGGCGCTGATCCGGCGAATGCCGCGTTTCAATCTGAGCGATCCGGAAGTCACCGAACTTACCGATTACATCTTGACGGTCTATCAAAGTCCGGCAGTAGATCGTGATTCGTTACCTCTGAGCGGATATTCGTCGGGACAGATTGAACTGGGCAAGCAGCTCTTCTACGGAAAGTATTCGTGCCAGGGTTGCCATATCGTGGATGCGAAGAACGACAAAGGCTACATCGGGCCGACCCTCACCCAGGTGGGTTCAAGGCTGACGGCGGCGTGGATTTATCAGTGGATGAAGAATCCGCAGTTGCTGCGCCCCGGCTCCGCCGAGCCGAATCGCGCCATGAGCGACGAGGATGCGCTTGCCTTGACCGCATTTCTGATGTCGCAAAAAGGCGGGGCCAAGGAGGTCGCGAAGAAATGAACCGCTACTCCCCGAGAAATGTGAGGACAGCCGCCCCCGGTTGCTTAGCCGAGCGAAGCCGGTCGCTGGTCTTCTGCGTCGTCATCCTGGCAATGTCGTTCGCCTCATCCTGCTCGCGCAAGACCGAATCTTCTCCTGTGCCCAAGCCCACTGCCTTTGGCGCGGCGATCGTGGAATCCGGCGGCGGCAAGCAGGTAACGCAGACCGGAGCGCTGCTGCCGCAGCCTGTGGTCGTGCAGGTGAATGACGAACAAGGCAACGCTGTGACGGGAGCGCTGGTCGAATTCAGCGGTGCGCCCGGAGTGAGCTTCGATCCTGCCGTGGGCCTCACGGATTCGAGCGGGCAGGCTACGATCAATGTCGCCCTGGGAGGGATGTCCGGGCGATATCAAATCACCGCCAGCACGTGGGATAAGTCGCACAAGAAAGTCGAACTCAAGCTGGAAGAGATCGCGCTCGGCTACCAGCAGACTCTCGGCAGTCGTCTGAACGCCCAGTACTGCGAGCGGTGCCATAACCCGGAGTCCACGGTGGAGCGCGTTTCCAATTACGACAATCTCGAGATCAAGCCACACCCCTTCAGCGAAGGTGACACATATAACGCGATCAGCGACGCCGACCTGGCGGCTGCGATTGCCCATGGCGGCCCGGCATTGGGCAAATCCGCTCTCATGCCCGCGTGGGGAAACACCCTCAGCAAGTCTGACATCCAGGCGCTCATCGCCTATATCCGGGCGGTCTCCGATCCGCCATCGCGTTACGCCGGGCCCATGTACTCGAAAAACTAGAAGCTCGTTATCGCTCCTCCGTCGTGGGGATTGAATGCGCGTTCAACGCTCAACTTTCGCAGCAAGGCCGGCGTATCTCGCAGGGAAGGCGCGACATAACTGTGTGATTGCAATCACGATCCATTCCCAGGCGTTGACCTGCAATGAAGGCGGCGCGGGCGTATGCCCGGAAGAAAGGCGAGGTGTGATTTTCATCACAAGTTCGCGTGATGCGGTGCACGGAGTCAGCGCATGGGCTCTGCCATGCTGCTCGCTAATAGAGGTGCCCTATGGCAGAAGATAATCGCGACCTCCTGGAGTTGCTCAAATTCGAATACAAATTTCTTAAGGATGGTGGCTACGGGCGCTCTCCCCGGACTCCGTGGCGCGCTCCAGCGATCTTCGAGGATTCACCAATCTGCCCGAATTTCTGCGATCCAGCCCGGCCATTTCCCTGCGCCAACTGCCAGTTGACTGATTTCGTGCCGGAGGACAAGCGCTCCGAGCGAGTTCCATGCCGCTTCATTCCGCTGACGAACGAGGGCGTTACCGTTGACGATCTCTATCGCACCGGAAGCCAGCAGGAAATGGAGGCCGCGCTTGGGCAGTGGCTGCTGAAGCAGATCCAGGAGATCGAACAGGGCCGCCTGAAGCCGAAGACTGGAGCCGCGTAAGGGCTCGTGCGACCGCGCAGCGCCGCGATTCGCCAGCTTTCCAGACTCATCCTGATTCTTGTTCCCAAGGAGATACAGAAGGTATGACTGAAGAGCACGCCTATAGAGTCGCCGCCTGGTGGACTTCCGGACGAACTGGCCTGGCCAAATCGGACTCCGCTCCGAATGCGATCCACTTCACCGCGCCGGCGGAGTTTGGCGGACTGGAAGGCCGTTGGACTCCGGAGGAACTGCTGCTGGCGGCCATCGCCGGATGCTACACCACAACGTTTCGCGCTGTGGCGGGCTCCATGGATCTCAGCTTTACAGATCTGCAGGTGGAAGCCGGCGGGACGGTGCGCAAAACCGAAGCTGGCTGGAGTTTCACCCAGATCGTGGTGCGTCCGAATCTGAAAATTGCCGCTTCGGAGGACCGGGAGCGCGCCCTGGAGCTGCTGAAAAAGGCGGAGAAATTGTGCCTCGTCTCCCGAGCCATCGGGACAACCATAAAATTTGAGCCACAACTCGAAGTCACGAACGTGGCCCACACTTCCTAGCTCAATTTACTCCCGAACGGTTAGCCCAGAGTCGTTATTGGAGACTCATGGTTGCCTGAACCGACGCGGGATCGTGCATCCCGTGAAGCTTGAATCCGACTTTGCGGAAGATCGCCTGCGTGGCCAGATTGTCGCGAAGAATTTCTCCGGAGAGCCGGCGAAACTTTTCGGCGCGGGCGACCCGCGCTACGCCCGCCAGCAGTTCGGTGCCTAACCCGCGGCCGTGCCAGTCATCGGAAACCAGGACGGCTGCCTCGGCCTCTTCGCGGTTGATGGCGCTGAAACGGCCGACGCCGAGAATCTCCGACTGTCCAGTCTCGGGATGCTTGCGCTCGGCTACCAATGCGAATCCACGATCGTAGCTGGCGAAGCAGATGCGCAGGAGCCGGTCGTGCTCCACCCGCGTGCTGAGGCTCAACGACAGGAAGTAACGCAGATAGACGCTGCGGGCTGAGAGCGTCGAGTGGAACTGGACCATCAGCGGCTCGTCTTCCGGACGGATGGGGCGGATCGTCACCGCGGTTCCGTCGCGCAGCCTCCACTCCCAGATGTATTGGGATGGATATGGACGAATGGCGGCCCGAGGCAGTTGCGCGTCGGGGATGCCCTGTTCATGGAGCACGATCCGGGCGTCGAGCGCCAGGATCTGATCCGGCGAGGCCAGCAGCGGATTGATATCAATCTCCCGGATGCCGGGCTGCTCGATTACCAGTTGGCTGAAGCGCACCAGCAGTTCTTCGAGCATCTCCAGATTGACCGGCCGGCGGCCGCGTATGCCCTGCAGCGCGGTGAAGATTTTGGTCTGCTCCATCAGCCGGTGAGCCAGCGTGGTATTCAAAGGGGGCAAGGCGAGGGCGCGGTCGCCGTAGACCTCAACCATCACGCCGCCGGACCCGAAGAGAATGACCGGGCCGAACTGCGCGTCCACGGCGCTGCCAAGAATCAGCTCGTAGCCGTCGCGATGAATCATGGGCTGTACGGTCACGCCCAGAAAGGCGCTCTCTTCGTCGTGCGATTTCGCGAGCACTGAAGCTCGAATCCCGCGATACGCGTCGCGAACCTGCATTTCATGGCCGAGGCGCAAGCGCACGCCATTGACATCGGTCTTGTGCGCGATCTTGTTGGAGAGAAGCTTGAGGACCACGGGATAGCCAATCGCAGCCGCCTGCGCGACGGCTTGGTCTTCTGATTCGGCGGCAAGGGTTGAAACCACCGGAACGCCATACTGGGCAAGCAGTTGCTTGGCTTCGAGTTCATTCAACAGAGTGCGTCCGCAAGCGCGCACTGAAGTGACCGTCTCTGAAACCTTCCGCCGCGTATCCTCCACGCCTTCCGGGCCGCTCACCTGCGCCGGAGTTTCATAGAGCCCGCGCAAATTGCGGGTATAACGCCACATATAGGTGAAGGCCCGGGCGGCCGTGTCGGGATAGCTGAAGGTGGGAATGCCGGAGGAATTCAGAATGGCCGTGCCCTCGGCGACGCCATCGCCGCCCATCCAACTGGCGAGCAAGGGCTTGCCCGTGCTGCGCGCGTAGGGCTTCATCAGTTCCGCTACCTGGGTCGGATCCGCCAGTCCCTGCGGGGCGATCACGGCCAGCAGTCCATCGCTGCCCGGGTCCTGCGATGCGATATCAATGGCCCGAACAAAGCGGGCAGCGTCGGCGTCGGCCAGCACGTCTACCGGGTTCCCGCGGCTCCAGTGCGATGACAGAAAGCCGTCCATCGCCTGAATCGATTCCGGGGAGAGGGAAGCCAGTTCTCCGCCGGTGGCGATCAGGGCATCCGTAGCCAGAACACCCGGACCTCCGGCGTTGGTGACGATGGTCAGGCGCGGTCCGCGGGGCCGCGGCTGTTTGCTGAGAACCTCGGCCATATAAAAGAGGTCGGCAATGTTCTGCACACGCAGCACACCGCAGCGGCGGAAGGCGGCGTCGAGTACGTCATCGCTGCCGGTCAGGGCGCCGGTGTGCGAAGCTGCCGCGCGCGATGCGGCTTCCGATCGTCCAGCTTTGATCACGATGATGGGCTTGGTCAGAGCGATCTCGCGGGCAGCGGCCAGAAACGCCCGGGCGTCGCCCACGGATTCCATATAGAGCAGAATGCTGCGGGTGTGCGGGTCGTCGCCAAAGTAATAAATGAGGTCGCCCCAGCCCACGTCGAGCATCGAACCGGTGGAGACGATGGCGCTGAACCCGACATGCTCGCCCCGGCTCCAGTCAAGAATCGCGGTCTGCATGGCTCCGCTCTGGCTGAGAAACGCCACGCTGCCTTTCTGCGGCACAGCGCGGGCAAAGGTAGCGTTTAATCCGATTGTCGGATTCATGAAGCCCATGCAGTTAGGGCCGATCAGACGCAGAGATCCGCGACCGAGATGACGCTGGATTTCTTCCTCGAGGTGCGCGCCCTCCGATCCCTGTTCGCGGAAGCCGGCGGTGATCACAACCGCGGATTTCACCTGCGCATCCACGCACTCGCCGATGATCTGAGGGACAATTTTGGCCGGGGTAACAACCACGGCGAGATCCACTTCGCCCGGAATCTCACCCACATGAGGATGGGTTTTGATTCCCAGAACCTCCGTGTGGGTCGGGCTGACCGCGTAGATTTTGAGCGGGCATTCGCTTTCCAGTAGATTGGAGAGCAGGTTCCGTCCCACCGTTCCCGGCCGGTCGGTGGCGCCGATCACGGCCACGGAACGCGGCTGAAACAGCGATTCGAGACTGGGCCGCGAGGTCCGCGCTTGTGAAGAAAAGATGTCGGCAATCGGCTGCATGTCAACCACTCTCAGTCTAGTCCTCGAAAGAAGCCTGGCCGAGGATACACTGCGCCGGCCCCGAACTTTCGTGAGTCTGATCACATGCCACAATCGAAGTGCGAATAATCCAACGCTAGAATGATTCAGCTCACCTGTTCGGCGCTGCTGTTCGATCTGGATGGCGTGCTCATCAATTCGACTCCGGCGGTCACACGCGTCTGGCGGGGCTGGGCCATCGAGCACGGGTTTGATCCAGAGGAAGTGGTGCAGCGGGCGCATGGCCGTCCCAGCTTGACCACGGTGCGCGAATATCTTCCGGGGGCGGATCATGCAGCGGAAAATGCCGAAGTCGAGCGCCGCGAGATGGAGGATCTGGAGGGCGTGGTTCCGCTTCCCGGGGCGCTCGAACTGCTGCAGAGCCTGCGGCCGGAACGGTGGACGATCGTGACCTCCTGCACGCGAAAGCTGGCGGAAGTGCGCATTCGAGCCGCCGGTTTGCCGCTGCCGGAGAAGTTAATCACTTCCAATGACGTTCGCCACGGCAAGCCCGCGCCCGAGCCCTATTTGAAAGCCGCGGCCCGCCTGGGATTTTCTGCCGCCGACTGCGTGGTCTGCGAGGATGTACCGGCCGGAATTCGTGCCGGCAAGAGCGCAGGAGCACGGGTGATTGCCTTCCTGACGACTGCAGTCGAAGGGGAGCTGCGCGCCGCCGGAGCGGACTGGGTGATAAGAGATTGCTCACAGATTCAGGCTGCAGAGGGCAAGGATTCGCTGCTGGTGACGCTGGGCTAGCCAGGGCTAGATTCTTGCGGCCGTGCTCGGCAAATTCTTCCTCACCTAAAGTCTTCACGCGACCCGCCGATTAGGTCCACGTATTGCAAAGTGGGCTACGGGATTTCAAGCCAGACGCGACTTGTTTCTGAGGAGAGACTTATGGCAACGGCAGCGGTCAGCAGCAGTTCGACGTTTACACAGTTGCAGACATACCTGCAGCAGCGGCGCACCGACGCGCAGCAACTGCAACAGGATATTGAGTCCGGCAACCTGGCGGGGGCGCAACAGGACTTCAGCACGATTCAGACGCTGGCGCAAACGGGTCCCTTCAACGGCAACGCTTACGCAGTCAGCGGGCGGCAGCAGGACTTCGCGGACATCGGCCAGGCGCTGCAGGCCGGCAACATAACCGGCGCGCAGCAGGCGCTGACGCAGTTGGAAGGCACGTTCCATCGGTCCGGCACGTCGTCCGCGGCCTCGACTCCGGCCCCGAGCGCGGGCGGAGGCGGCGGGCCGGAAATCATCATCAACCTCGGAAACAGTGCGGCTGCGGCATCCGCGCCCTCGACTCCTGCGCCGAGCGCGGGCGGGGGCGGCGGACCGGAAATCATTCTGAACCTCGCCAACGCGCCGGCGGGCGAGCAGATCACCATCAATCTGAACAACACGGGAAATGGCAACGAGCAGGTGTCGCTCAGCCTGGCGAATCCGAATCAGAACCAGAGCCAGAATCCGGAGCAGATTACCTTTAATCTCAACCAGAACAGCAATGAGCAGATTTTGCTGAATCTGTTCAATGCCACAAACTCTTCGTCCAGTTCCGGCAACGTCAACATCACGGCCTGAGCCTCGAGGACCGACTCTCCTCCATCCCATGCTCGGTCGAAGCATGCTCGGTCGAAGCACGCTCGGTCGAAGCACGCTCGTTAGAAACCAGGTGCGGCGAATCGGACTCCTTCCGCTTTGCCGCATCGCGGGTGTGTTCGCCAAAAGCACCCTCGCGATTCCTGTTCTGCTAATGCCTGCGCCCGCTTTTCCTGCGCAGCGCGCTTTCTCGGAGTACACTAAGGGCCTTCCGCCGTTGGAATAACCTAACCGAGGAGGCCTCCGATGAAACACTTCTTTTCCATTCTCTGCTGCGGACTCGTCCTCAGCGCGACGATTCTGTCTCAGGACAACGTGCGCGAGCCCTCCGTTCGTGCGCAGGAGCGCATCACGAAAGAAGTCCGGCATGAAATCCTGATGCTGCCCTATTTTGGAGTGTTCGATTACATCGCCTTCAAAGTCGATGGATACAACGTAACCCTGTTGGGCGACGTGGTGCTCCCTACGACGCGTTCCGACGCGGAGAACGCGGTGAAACACATTGAAGGCGTGGAGCACGTGGACAATCAGATCGAAGTCCTGCCTCCGTCTCCGATTGATGAGGGACTTCGCCGCCGCCTGTTCCACTCGATTTACGGATATCCCCCGCTCGAGAAATATGCGCTGGGAGTGCAGAAGCCGATCCGGATCATCGTCAAGAACGGGCGGGTGCGGCTGGAAGGGGTTGTAGACAGCGAATCGGACAAGAACCTGGTCAACCTTCGCGCCAAGAGCGTACCGGGAACCTTCTCCGTGGACAACAACCTCCAGGTGGCGAAGCCATGAAGAAGAAAAACTGGGGACGATGATCGGGCCTGCGACGATCGCCAGCCGATTGCGTATAATGCTCAGCGAATTCAACTCCACTGCTCCGAGGAGCCCCCATGTCTCGCGATGCCATGAACCGCCGCACTTTTTTGGAAACTACATTGGGATCGGCCGCCGCCATCAGTGCGGGCACGCTCCTTTCAGGCCAGAACCTGTGGGCGGCCGGGGAGCACAGGATCAAGAAAGTGGATGTCCAGCTCTACACGGTCCGTGACCTGATGAAGACCGACTTCGACGGGACGGTCGCGAAAGTCGCGTCCATCGGCTACAAGGAAGTGGAGTTTGCCGGGTATTTTGGCAAGACGCCGAAGGAAGTCCGGGCTGTGCTGGAAAAAAACGGCATCACGTCGCCTTCGTGCCACGTGCCCTACGATGTGCTCGCTCCCGACAAGTGGCCGGAGCAGATCGAATCAGCCAAAGCGATTGGGCAGGAGTACATCATCAATCCTTGGATTCCGGAAGACCAGCGCAAGACTGACGACGACTGGAAGCGCGCCACCGACACCTTTAACCGCGCCGGAGAAGAAAGCAAGAAGGCCGGAATTCAGTTTGGCTACCACAACCATTGGTTCGAATTCATGCCGGTGAACGGCAAGCTGCCTTACGACATCATCCTGAGCATGTGCGACAAGGATCTGGTCAAGATGGAACTGGACCTGTGCTGGATCACCGTGGCCGGCAAAGATCCGCTGACCTATTTCGACCGTTATCCCGGCCGCTTCCCGCTGGTCCACGTCAAGGATCTGAAGAAGATCCCCCCGATCACGACCGGCGGCGCTCAGAATTTCGGCGACACCGTGGATCTGACCGAAGTCGGGAGCGGGATCATTGACTGGAAGCGGATTTTCGCGCAATCAGACAAGGCGGGCATCAAGCACTACGTGGTCGAACACGACCATCCGAAGCAGCCGTTTGAGAGCATCACGGGCAGCTACAAATATCTCACCGCTCTACGCTGGTAGGAGAGCCTGCGGGGGGCGGAGCGCCGACGACGGCTGGCCACGCACCAACGTAACGCTGCGTCGGCCACCGCTGTTGTGGCATTTTTGTAAGGGTGAAGCAGTCGGAAAAGAGCGACTACATCGACTGGGATGCGGGCCGCGAGGGCTACGTGCCGGCGCGACCGCAATTCGTGCCGGTGGTTGCCGTCAACAAGAAAACTCAGAAGGCCTCAGGCGGCGGTTTCCTCAGCATTCGAGGGGAAGAAGCGGCCGGAAGTCTAATCGCCGCGGCCGGAACCATCTGGGCCGTCTACGTCGCCACTCAGGATCTCGGCAATCTCTGGCGCCTGCAGATCTCCCCGCCGGGCCCCCTGGAAGTATGCGCTCTAGGCGTTCTCGCCTGGCTGCACGCCAAATGGCGGCGCAGCATGAAGAACTAAGCGCGAAGAATTCGGTCAGGTGTGTCGCTCTACCTGTTCTGCAATTTCCAATCTTATTTGCTGCCGGCGTTTCGCGGGCAGGAGTGCCCGCGCCACACATCCTGCCCCGCCCGCGCCACACATCCT
>Ga0070733_10000236_pt1 | contig 48813 bp, 48 predicted proteins | sample Coa_R1_9_FD_66450 | JGI IMG/M metagenome (GOLD analysis project Ga0070733, IMG submission 66450) | Surface soil microbial communities from Centralia Pennsylvania, which are recovering from an underground coalmine fire - Coalmine... | ecosystem: Environmental > Terrestrial > Soil > Unclassified ... | reverse complement strand
TCCAGCTCGTTGACGACGCGCCGCTTGCCCGCGATGCGGCGCGCAAGGAACAACGTCCTGCGCAGATCGCTCAGGTCGAAAACCATACCGCGGACCCTCACGCTGCCATTCTCCGTCTCGATGCTGACGTGATCGGCAGAGACTTACGCATCATCCTGCAGGGCCTGGATCACCTTCGCCGTCAGTGCTTCATCCGCCGGTCTACTCGCTGTGACGACGACTTCCTGCAGTGCCGCCGGGTCGTGACGCTGCGGCTCGGGCGCCTGAGCCATGGCAAACGGCCGGCCCGCCAGAACGGCCACTCCCAGCGCTGTCGCCAGGAGTGGGCCGCCCGGACAGGCCCCAAGGATTGCCATACCAGCGCCCAGTCGAGCTCGCTCACCCACCTCGCTCAGAACTTGAAATTGATACCCGTCGAGACCCCCAGCTCATGGCAGCCGCCCCAGGTCGTCGGACCGGCGCTGCTGTAGTCGATGAACAGCGGGTGGGTAGCGTCGTGGCAGTCGGTCTTTATCCCATGTCCGCCGGCGCCAATGTCGTAATGCGCGTTGGAGTCATTCGAGGTGTCGGCGGCATCAATATAAAAGGTAAGCTGCTTGTCGAGCTTGTGCCACCAGGCGATCGTGTACATGTTCCCCTCGTTGTTGCCAACCGCCCCCGGGGCGAAGTTGTGTTGTCCGCCCGGATCGCCTACCGACGCACCGGCATGCGCCCAACCCACCGCGAACCGGTCCGCACCGCCGTTCAGATCGTACTCGAGAGCCAGCCAGTCGCCGGTACGCTGACGCTCGTTCTGGAACTCCATGCTCTGCGGAACGTTGCGATGCATTTCCTCCCACTCGTAGGAGATCGTCAGGCCGAAATCAAAGCGGTACTGTCCGCCGATCTTCAGCGCCCATTCATCGGCCACATCGACGGCGGTGTTGTATTCGGGTGAGCCGGCGAGCGCCGCTCCAGGGAATTCCGCCGCGTAGGCCTGATAGTCCGCCCAGTCGAGCATTTGCGCGCTCAGCGCATTGGTGGGTCCCAGACCGAACAGGTACTGGTAGTACGGGTTGTTGGAGCCAACCCCGTCGCTGCTGCGGTTCACGCCCTGGTGCAGCTCATAGGCCACCGTGAGATACAGGCCGCCCGTCTCGAACTTCAGGTCGGCGCTGTAGGCGTTATTGAAGCCGCCATCATCGCAGTTCAGGAACAGGTTGCCGCTACCCGGATTATTCCCTCCCGAGCAGTCCGGAGAGCCCAACGAGGCGATATTGCTGTTGGGGTCCGGGTTCTGGCCGAGGGCATAGGCGGCATCGAAGCTGAAGCCCTGCCAGGTGGGCGAGTTGTACATGATCACGTGATCCATGCGCGTGCCGAACTCCACGCGGTTGTCGCCGCCGGTATTGCTCATGACCGTGCTGTAGTCTCCCAGCTGACCCGCGAAGGGATTCAGGCGGTCCGTGGAGGTCTTGTAGGGCATGAGCATCTCGCCGAATTTCAATTTGCCCCAGCTATGACCCTGAAAGCCCAGATAGGTATCGCCGAGTCCGATGGCACCCTGGACGGTGTTCGAAGACTTGGTCCACGTGTCCTGCAAACCCGGTGCGGCGGTCACGTTGATCGCAGTCGCCACCTGGTAGATGAAGTCCACCTTTGACGTGCCGATCTGATGAGTGCCGCGGTATCCGATGTTCGACCCGTTGCTCGACATGGAGGCGAGCCAGCCGACCCGCCCGAAGGGGCCCGCCTTGGGCGTAGCGCCCTGGACAAAGGGGCCGGTGGGGCTCGTGACGCCAGGCGCCAGGCTGAACGGATAGGCGACCATGCCGTTCATGCCCTTGGTGGTGTAGTCCATGGAGGCGTCCAAGGTGCCGAAAAAGCCCTTCATGAACGTGTTCATCCGCTTGTCAGCGGCGCCGACAACCTTCTCCGTTTTTCCCTGCTCCTCCTTCATGCCCTTGAGCTCTTTGCCCAGCGCATCAATCCGTTCCTGGAGAATGCGAATGCGCGCCTGAGTATCCTGGTCCGTGGACTGCGCAACAGTTGGGGCTGAGTAACCGAAAACGACGACCGTGGCTGCGAGCAACGCGGCCAGGGGTCGGAGCATTCTAGTGCCAGACATAAAGTTCCCCCTTTAGCGAGGTGTGATTGAACCGAGACCGACTACCTCAAGAAAACTTCCTTCAGCTTTCGTGGCCGCCCGCGCGGCTGCTTGGTAGCGCAGGGATGAGTCCCGCGCCGCGCGCCCACTGATACTTCGCGCCGAGCACCGCCACCGGGATCTCGGTCGAGTAGGCATAGGCGGGAATGCCGTGCTGATACAGATATTCCGCGGCTTCCTCGACCTCGATGTCGCCGGCGAGGGAGGCAACCACGGGCTTGACGATTCCTTTGGCGCGCATCTGCTCGACGACCTCCACCATCAGCCGCGCGAACACCATCGGCGGGGTGATGATGGTGTGCCAGTAGCCGAGGATGAGCGCGTGGATGCGTGCATCCTCGAGTCCGAGGCGCACGGTGTTCTGATAGGTCGTGGGCGGCTCCCCGCCGGTGATGTCGATCGGGTTGCCGGCTGCGCCAAACGGCGGAATGAACTTGCGGAACGCGGCATCCAGGTCCGCGGGCATTGCCATCAGCGACAGGCCGTTGTCCACACAGGCATCCGAGAGCAGCACGCCCGATCCGCCGGCGCCGGTAATGATGACGACGTTGTTGCCCTTGGGCGTCGCCAGCAGCGGAATGCCGCGCGCGAAATCGAGCAGATCGCGCAGCGAGCGCGCCCGGATGACGCCCGACTGGCGGAACACGTCCTCGTAGATCTTGTCGTTGCCGGCCAGTGCACCGGTGTGCGAGCTCGCGGCGCGCGCTCCCATGCTGGTGCGGCCAGCCTTGAGCACCACGACCGGCTTTTTCTTCGAGACTCTTTTCGCAACCTCGGCGAAGGCGCGGCCGTCCTTAAGATCCTCGAGGTGCTGGCAGATGATCTGAGTGTTCTCGTCCTGTTCGAAGAAAGTCAGCAGGTCGTCCTCGTCGATATCGGACTTGTTGCCGAGGCCGACGATGGCGGAGACGCCCATCTTCGCTGAGCGCGAGAAACCGACGATCGCCATGCCGATGCCGCCGGACTGCGAGGACAGCGCGGTCGTGCCCTTGACGTCATACGCGGTGCAGAACGTCGCGCACAGGTTCTTCGGCGTGTAGTAAAAGCCGTATATGTTCGGGCCCATGAGGCGGATGTCGTACTTGCGCGCTACCGCCACCACTTCTTCCTGGCCGCTCACGTTGCCGGTCTCGGCGAAGCCTGAAGGGATCAGCACCGCGCCGGGAATTTTCTTCTCACCCACCTCCGTCAGCGCCTGGGCGACGAACTTGGCAGGAATGGCGAACACCGCGACGTCGATGACGCCCGGAACATCCTTGACGCTCTTGTAGGCCTTCAGGCCCAGGATCGTATCGGCGCTCGGGTGGATCGGATAAATCGCGCCTTGGTAACCGCCGTTGATCAGGTTCTTCATCACCGAATTGCCGATCTTGCCGGTCTCGGCCGAGGCGCCGATCACCGCGACGGCGTCGGGCTTCATGATGCGGTTCATCTGCCGGACGATCACGTCCTGGCTCGGCCGGTAGCGCGCCACCGGCGGCTTGAAGTCCAGCACCACGCGCACGTCGGCGGCGGTCGCCCCCTTGGGCGTGGCGAACACGGGATTCAGGTCGAGTTCCGAGATTTCCGGGAAGTCCGTCACCAGCTGCGAGACGTTCACGATCATGGTCGCGAGCGCTTCTCGCTCCACCGGCTGCGCGCCACGCACACCACGCAGTATTTCGGCGGCGGCGATACCATCCAGCATCGACAGGGCATCCTCGCGCGTGGCCGGGGCCAGGCGGAAGGTGATGTCCTTCAGCACCTCTACCAGAATGCCGCCGAGCCCAAAGGCAACCATCTTCCCGAAGGCCGGGTCGGTCACGGCGCCGATCAGCACTTCCTGGCCACCGCTCAGCATTTGCTGGACCTGCACGCCGTCGATGGTTGCTTTGCCGTCATAGCGGCGTGCATTGGCGACGATGCTGGTGAAGGCTTCCTGCGCGGCTTGCGCGCTCTTGACGCCGACCACCACGCCGCCGGCCTCGGTCTTGTGCAGGATCTGCGGCGACACGATCTTCATGACCACCGGGAAACCGATCGTGGCGGCGAGCTGCGCCGCATCGGCGGAGGAGCCCGCGACGCCTTCCTTCGGTATGGTGATCCCGTAGGCCTCGCAGATCCCTTTTGCTTCCGGCGCGGTCAGCGCGCCGCGACCGGCGGCCTTGGCCTGGTCGAGGATCTTACGGACCGCCGTCTTGTCGTATTCCATGTCGTTCCTTCAGATGACCTTCTCGGCGTGCAGTGACTTGATCTCCGTCTCGCTCAGACCGAGTTCCGTCAACACCTCACTCGTGTGTTCGCCCAGCAGCGGGGAGCGTGTGACCTCGGTGATGCTGTCGGACATCTTGATGGGATTGCCCACCGTGAGGTACTTACCGCGCTTGGGGTGATCGACCTCGACAATCGTCCCGCTGGCGCGCAGCGAGGGCTCCGCGGCCAGCTCTTCCATCGACAGGATCGGACCGCAGGGAATGTCGTGCTTGTTGAGCTCTGCCATGGCTTCGAACTTGGTCTTGGTCATGGTCCAGGCCTCAACCGTCGCGAACACCTGCATGAGGCGCGGCAGCCGGGCGTTCGGCGTCGCATAGTCCGGGTCGGTGATCCATTCTTCCTTGCCGATCACCTTGCAGATGTCCTTCCACACCGGCGCCTGGGCGATGAAATACAGGTAGGCGTTGGGATCGGTCTCCCAGCCCTTGCACTTGATGATCCAGCCCGGCTGTCCGCCACCGGAGGCATTGCCCGCCCGCGGCACTGCCGAGCCGAACCGGCCGTCCGGGTACTGCGGGTACTCCTTCATGACGCGCGTGCGCGCCAGGCGTTGCTGGTCGCGCAGCTTCACGCGGCACAGGTTGAGCACGCCGTCCTGCATGGCGGCGAGGACCTTCTGGCCCCGGCCGCTGCTCTTGCGCTGGTAGAGCGCGCAGACAATGCCGAGCGCCAGATGCAGTCCCGTGCCGCTGTCGCCGATCTGCGCACCCGTCACGAGCGGCGGGCCGTCGTCGAAGCCGGTGGTGGAGGCCGAGCCGCCCGCGCATTGCGCCACGTTCTCATACACCTTGCAGTCTTCGTAGGGGCCGGGCCCGAAGCCCTTGACCGAAGCGACGATCATCTTGGGGTTGAGCTGCTGGATACGCTCCCAGGTGAAACCCATGCGATCGAGCGCCCCCGGGGCGAAGTTCTCGACCAGCACGTCGCAGTGTTTGACGAGCCGCTCGAGCACCGCTTTGCCGCGCGGGTGCTTAGTGTCGAGCGTGATCGAGCGCTTGTTGTGGTTCAGCATGGTGAAGTACAGGCTGTCCACTTCCGGAATGTCCTGCAGCTGCTCGCGCGTGATATCACCGGCTCCCGCCCGCTCGACCTTGATCACGTCGGCCCCAAACCACGCCAGCAGCTGCGTGCACGTGGGGCCGGACTGCACGTGGGTGAAGTCAAGGATGCGGACGCCGTCCAGTGCTTTTCCCATGGTCAGCGTCTTTACTTGTACATGGTCTGGTTCTTGGTCCCCGGCGCGTATTCACGCGGGTCGACCCAGATGTTGATTACCGCCGAGCGTTTCAGACGCTGCACCGATTCCCGCGCCCGCTGCAGCGCCGGGGCGATCTGCGCCGGGTCGCGCACCTCTTCGCCGTAGCCGCCGAGCATTTCTGCGAACTTGCCGAACGGCACATCCCCCAGCAGGTTGCCGACGTTGCCGCGTTCGGCGCCGTACTTGGCGATCTGGCCGTAGCGGATCTGGTTCATGGCGGAGTTGTTGCCGATGACGGCGATGTAGGGCACGCCGAAGCGGTTCGCGGTCTCCATGTCGAAGGCGGTCATGCCGAAGGAGCCGTCGCCGTAGTAACAGAGCACTTCCTTGCTGGGATGAGCGAGGCCGGCCGCGATCGCAAAGCCGGTGCCGACGCCGAGTGAGCCGAGCGCGCCGGGATCCATCCACTGGCCCGGCCGGCGCGGCCGTACCGCCTGCGCCGAGATGGTGACGACATCGCCGCCGTCGCCGATATAGATGGTGTTGTCGGCGAGAAACTCGTTGAGTTCGTACGCGACCCGATACGGATGGATCGGCTGGTTGTTCGACTTGAACAACGGCATGAGTTTCTCGGTCGCGACAGCTTCCGCGTCCGACAACTTCTTCATCCACTGCTGTCGCGCCTGACGCTTGTCCTGCTTCAGCCGCCCGCTTGCCGCCTGCAGCACCGCGCCGAGGATGGCGCCCGGGTGCCCGACTAGCCCTAAGCCGATGTCACGGTTCTTGCCCACCGTGCGGTAGTCCATGTCGATCTGCACCAGCTTCAGCTTGTTGCTGATGCGCCGGCCGTAACCCATGCGGAAGTCAAACGGTGTGCCGACGATGACAATGACGTCGGCGTCGGAGAAGGCCTGGCCACGGGTACGATCGAAGTGATGCGGGTCCCCCGGCGGCAGAAGACCGCGGCTGCCGCCGTTGAAATAGCCGGGGATGTCCAGGCCACGCAGGAGCGCGATCGCTTCCTGGTGGCCGCGCGCGGACCACACCTGCTGGCCGTAGAGGATGGCAGGACGTTCAGAGTTGGCGAGGATATCGGCGAGCTTCTCAATGTCGGCTGGGTCGCCGAGCGAGCGCGTGGAGGCGCGATAGTGACCGGGCTTGGGCACGATCGCCTTGGTGACATCGACCTCGCGGTCCAGTACGTCGCGCGGAATCTCCAGGTACGAAGGTCCTGAGGCGCCGTTGAAAGCCTCGCGCGCGGCCATCGCGATCATGTCGGCAACCCGCTCGGTACTCGGCACCGTGGCGGCAAACTTGGTGATGGGCGACATCATGTCGACGTGCGGCAGGTCCTGGAGTGAGCCCATCTTGTGTTGGGTGAGCGCGCCCTGACCGCCGATGTGCAGCACGGGGCTTTCCGAGCGGAACGCGGTCGCGATTCCGGTGACGGCGTTGGTGCAGCCGGGTCCCGCCGTGGTAACGACGCAGCCAAGCCTGCCGGTCTGGCGTGCATAGCCATCGGCGGCGTGCGCCGCGACCTGCTCGTGGCGCACGTCGATGATGCGGATGCCCTCGTCTAGGCAGCCATCATAGATATCAATGATGTGTCCGCCGCACAGGGTAAAGATCGTATCGACGCCCTCGCTCTTCAGGGCTTTGGCGACCAGGTGCCCGCCGGAAATGACGTCAGCGTCGCGGCTCTTGCGCTTGAGCGTGTCTTCCGCGGTCGTCGTGCCCTTGCTGTCCGCAATCTTGGCCGCCGTCTCGAGCATGCATGCCTCCATTCACAAGAAGTGTCCGCGACCGTAGCCGTCTCGTCGCACCGTGCGCAGGGTCCGCGCTCTTCCGGCCGCCGAAAGAGCGCGGACGGTCTGTAGCGTCAGCGCGTCGCCAGCTTCGCGCCTGCATCAGCGGTCGCGAACCGATTCGCGTAGGCGCTGCGCATGGGCTTCAGGACCACGATGGCCATCAGCGCCGCCAGGATGTTGAGCGTGGCGGCGGTGATGAATACCGCGTGCCAGTTGCCTTTCGCGGCGACCCACACGCTGGCTACCGGTACCAGCAGCGCTGCCGTGCCCTTGGCGGTGTACATGAGACCAGTGTTGGTGGTCGCGTACGTGGCCCCGAAGGTGTCGGTCACCGTCGCGGGGAAGAGGCTGTAGATCTCGCCCCAGGCGAAGAACACCAGGCCGCTCAACAGTACGAACGCCACGGGGTCGGTCCCAAAATTAGCGAGTGCAATAATGCCGACACCCTCGAGCAGGAAGGCGATCAGCATGGTCTGTTCGCGCCCGATCCGGTCGGACACCCATCCGAAGAAGGGACGGCACAGGCCGTTCAGGATGCGGTCGAGGCTGAGGGCGAAGGTCAGCGCCGGGAGCGTTATGCCGATCAGGCTCACAGGGATGTCGGCCACCTTGAAGTCCTTGGCGATCGGCGCGAGCTGCGCGGTCGCCATCAGACCGCCCGCCGCCATCATGATGAACATCGCGTACATCACCCAAAAGACCGGAGTCTTGAGCATCTCCAGCGGTTTGGCCTGGTAGCGGCTTGCGCCGGGGCTTAGCTTCGGGGCCTGCGTGAAGAAACTCGCGGACGGAGCGAGGATAAAAAAGCCGACCACGACCACCACGATGCCCTGAAACAGCCCAAACGTGAGGAAGGTGTGCTCGTACCCTGCGCTCTTGATCATCTTGGCGATGGGTATGATGGTGGCGGCCGAACCGGCGCCGAAGCCAGCCGCGGTGAGACCCGCCGCAAGTCCGCGCCGCCCCGGGAACCATTTCACCGCATTGCCGATGCAAGTGCCGTACACGGCACCGGCGCCGATGCCGCCGAGCACCGCAGCGAAATAGAACATTCCGAGGGAATCGGCGAAGGAGTTGATCGTCCAGGCGAGGCCGCAAAGCGCGCCACCGATGACGATCATCCACCGCGGACCGAAGCGATCGACCAGGTAGCCCTCAGCCGGCACCAGCCAGGTCTCGAACAGAACGAATACGGTGAAAGTCACCTGGATGGCGGCCTTGCTCCAGTGATACTTGGCGCCGATCGGCCCCACGAACAGGGTCCAGCCGTACTGCAGGTTGGCGACCATGATCATGCAGATGAGGCCGACGATTAACTGCGCCCATGGGTTGGCGAGGACTGACGTGTTTTGAGAATTGGAATCCGTGACCATCGATGCTCCCCCTTCGACTAGGTTGAAGAAGCCGTCGGCCGGCTGGCTTGAAGTGCGCGAGTCATGGCACGTACAGGCGGGGCCTCGCCGCAACCGGCTTCGGATGCCGGAACCGCGACTGCCACCCCTGGTTCGTGCATGAGGTTATGCATTCTTAGTGAAGGCCGACCATATTTGATATATCTCCGGCTTGTCAACCTGGCGTAATATTCAGCTGGAACCGCGTGAAAACGTGAGTCAACAAACAATATGTAAGGAGCGGAGGCTGAAGCGGAGCTGGATTGCACCGCAACAGGGCGAGCGAACCTTAAGAGATATCTGATATATCAGTGGTTCCTGCGTTTGCCGTAACGTAGTGGGGGCAGGGGTTCATGGCAGGCGGAGGCCGTTGTGAAGGCCACCTCGGCTCACGTAGCGGAGGATAAACGGAGGAGATGAGCGTGTCGGTCAAACACAGCGCGGGACATCTCGGGCTGGTGCCCCTTACCGCGGTGAGTCTGTGCGATCAGGCTTACGCCAAGCTCAAGGACGCTATCGCCAGCACCGATATATATAGCCAACGCCAGCCTCTGCGGCTGGACGAACGCACGCTGATGCAGGCACTCGGCGTCAGCCGCACGCCGATCCGTGAGGCACTGTCGATCCTGGAGCAGGAAGGCTTCGTGCGCACGGTTCCGCGCCGCGGAATTTTCATCATCCGCAAGTCCAAGCGCGAGATCATCGAAATGATCCAGATGTGGGCGGCGCTCGAGAGCATGTCGGCGCGGCTGGCGACCCTGAGTGCCCCGGATGCCGAGATCGGCAAGCTGCGACACCTTTTCGATGAGTTCCAGAACTCCCCGCCCGCGGAGCATATCCATGAGTATTCGGATGCCAACATCGCGTTTCACCAGATGATCATTCGCCTGGGCGGCTCGCAGCTGATCCAGGACGCAACCGAAAACCTGTTCATCCACGTGCGCGCCATTCGCAATGCGACGATCTCGCAGAATGACCGCTCCTCGCGTTCGATCATCGAACACCTGAAGATCATCGAAGCCCTGGAGCGCCGCGATACCGAACTCGCCGAGCGGCTGACCCGTCAGCACACGCTCGACCTCGCCGCACACGTCGAGCGCTACTGCAACTTTCTCGATTAGCCGCCGCGCCGGCCGCGGGCGCCCTTGCCGGGCGCCGCCTTGCTGCCCGCCCGCAGCTTCGGCAGCGGACCCGACGGACCGAACCGCACCAGTCGCTCGATCAGCGGCGCGCCCTCGCGCAACAGGAATTCCTTGAAGGCTGCGGCGACCGGGGGCAGTCGTTTGGTGCGGTTGTGCACCAGGTACCAATGCAGCCGCGCCGGAAAATCCTGCACGTCGAGGACCACCAGGTTTCCCGCCTGCAGGTCGAGCCCGATGGTGTGGGCCGAGAGGAATGCGATACCCATGCCGGCGGCGACTGCCTGCTTGATGGTCTCGGTGCTGTGAATCTGCATCGCGATATGGAGCTTGGAAAACTGGCGTCCGAAGACCTCGCGCATTGAATTCCAGGTATCGGAGCCCTGCTCACGCTGCACAAAGGGCTCGCGGTTCAACACCGCGCGCGGGATCTGGCGCGTCCCGGCCAGCGCGTGATCAGGCGCGGCGACGATAACGTACGGATGCGGCGCGAACGGCAGGGCGATGACATCCATGTCAGCCGGCGGGCGCACCATGACCGCCAGATCCGTGAGATTGTCCGCCAGGTGACGCAGCAGCTGCTCGCGGTTGTGCACCGTGAGGTTGAAGGTGACGCCCGGGTGGCTCGCGCCGAAGTGCGCCAGCAGGCGCGGAAAAAAGTAGTCACCGGCGCTGATCACGGCGACGTTGAGCCGACCGCCGGTTACGCCTTTCAGTTGCGCCAGCGCACTGTCCGCGTCCTTCAGGCGCTGGCTGATGGCGCTCGCGCACTGCAGGATTTCCTCCCCGGCGGGCGTCAGGTAAGTGCGGCGGCCGATGCGCTCGAACAGCGGCAAGCCCACGCCGGCCGCCAGTTCCTTGATCTGGGTTGAAACCGCCGGCTGCGACAAGTGCAGCTCCTCGGCGGCGCGCGAGAAGTTCATATGGCGCGCCGCGGCGGCGAATACCCGCAATTGGCGCAGGGTCACGTTCTTCACGGCGGCCAGCATAGCGCTCCTGAGGTATTACAGAAAGCATATGGTCGCAATAGAAAGCTTTAATTTTTCCTTTGGGTCGGGGAAGCCTAAGCTGGTGACAAGTCCCAACAGGAGGCCGCGATGCCAAACGTTGTCAGCGATCCGCTTGCCGTGGAGCTCGAGGCCTACAACCGCGCGTTCAGCGAGCTGGAACTGCCGTGGCGTTGGGATGCCGCCACCTTCCGCGACCTGCTCAACGCCGCACACGACCGGGATTTCATCGGCGTGTATGTGGAGCGCACCCAGCCGCACCTGTTGCGCGTCTATGAGAAGGCTTTCCTGCGCAACCTGGTGCTGGAAGTCAAAGAGCGCTGCATGCGGGATCGGGCCGCGTGAGCGCGCGCCGCACTGCGTCCTGACAGCGACGCCGACGCGGCCCGCCCGTGAAAATCGCCGTTGTCGGCTGTGGTGCAATCGGCGGCTACGTGGGGGCACGGCTCGCGCTCGCCGGGGAAACCGTAACCTTCATGGTGCGCGGCGCGACCCTCGAGGCGGTGCGCCGCGCAGGTCTCACGCTGATCATGAATGACGGCGCGCGCCACAGCGCGCGCAACGTCGTGGCCACTGATGACTATGCCGCAGCCGGGCCGCAGGAGCTGGTGATCCTGGCGGTGAAGGCGCATCAGCTCGAGGCCGTCGCCAGCCAGGTCCCGCACTTGTGCGGCGCCGACACGGTCGTGGTGACCATGCAGAACGGCATCCCCTACTGGTACTTCCACCGCCACGGCGGGCATCTCGCCGGCAGCATCGTGCGCAGCGTGGATCCTCAGGGGTTCATCCGTGAGCGGATTCCACCCGAGCAGGTGATTGGCTGCGTCGTCTATCCGGCCGCGGAGCTGCTCGCGCCTGGAATCGTCAGGCACATCGAGGGCGAGCGTTTGCCGGTTGGGGAACTCGACGGTGCATGCAGCGAGCGCGTGCAGCGGGTGTCGCAGTGCCTGACGCGCGCCGGTTTCAAGTCCCCGGTGCTCGAGGATATCCGCGCGGAAATCTGGCTGAAACTGTGGGGCAACCTCACCTTCAATCCCATCAGCGCGCTGACCCGCTCGACGCTGGTGGATATCTGCCAGTACCCGGCTACCCGCGAGCTGGCGGTGGCCATGATGAGCGAGGCGCAAACCATTGCCGAGAAGCTCGGTATCGTGTTCCGGGTCGGCCTGGACAGGCGCATCGCCGGCGCCGAGAAGGTCGGCAATCACAAGACCTCCATGCTGCAGGACGTCGAAGCCGGGCGGGCGCCGGAGCTCGAAGCGCTGGTGGGCTCGGTCGCGGAGCTCGGCCGCCTGACGCACACGCACACCCCGCACATCGATGCGGTGTATGGCCTGACGCATTTGCTCGCGCGCACCATAGCGGCCGCCGCGCATCCGCACCCGGATCCAGCCAGGATCCCGGCGTGACGCTGTGGGCGCGTTTCAGATCGGGGGACGGTCGGCTTTCCTGCGGCGCGCTCGAGGCAGCAGGCATCCGGGAATATTCAGGAGTCTGGTACGACCATCCGACTCCGACCAAGCTCGTTGTGCCGCTCGCGGACGTGACCCTGCTCGCGCCGTGCAGTCCAACCAAGATCGTGGCGTTGTGGAACAATTTCCGCGCGCTGGCCGCGAAGCTCGGGAAGTCAGCTCCCGCGCATCCTCTGTATCTGATCAAACCGGCGAGCTGCACCGCAGGTCCCGGAGAGCCGATCACCCGGCCGGCGGGTTACGCGGGCAAGATCGCCTATGAGGGGGAACTCGGGATTGTGATCGGCCGAAGGTGCCGCGCCGTCAGCGTGGGCGAGGCGGGCGCCTGCATCGGCGGCTACACCTGCGTGAACGATGTGACCGCGTCTGAAGTGCTGAACGAAAACGGCGATTTCTGCCAATGGTGCCGCGCCAAGGGCTTTGACACCTTCGGCTGCCTGGGGCCGGTGATCGCTTCGGACTTCGACTATCTGCGCGGCCGCGTGATCACCCGTCTCGACGGCGCGGAGCGGCAGAACTATCCGCTCGCTGACATGATTTTCTCGCCGCCGCAGCTGGTGAGCCGCATATCGCACGACATGACGCTCTTGCCTGGAGACGTGATCGCATGCGGCACCTCCCTCGGTGTCGGTTCGATCCGTGACGGCGCGACGGTCGAGGTTGCGATCGAAGGGATCGGGTCACTTATCAATGCGCTGGGCCTGCCGCATGCCGCGCAGTTGCCGCATGCGCAGCGGTTCACGGCCGCCTGAAGGAGCAAGAGAGTTATGGCGAAGATCAGGGCCATCGAGGCGGCCGTGCAGGTACTGCGCAAGGAAGGCATCAACACCGCCTTCGGGGTGCCGGGCGCGGCGATCAATCCGTTGTACGCCGCGCTGCGCAAGGTGGGTGGCATCGATCACGTGCTGGCGCGCCACGTCGAGGGTGCCGCCCACATGGCGGATGGCTACTCGCGCGCCGTGGCGGGAAACATCGGCCTGTGTATCGGAACTTCCGGGCCCGCGGGCACCGACATGATCACCGGACTCTATGCCGCGTGGGCCGACTCCGTTCCCATCCTGTGCGTAACCGGCCAGGCGCCGCGCGCGCGCCTCTACAAGGAGGACTTTCAGGCCGTTGACATCGAATCGATAGCTCGTCCGGTCACCAAGTGGGCGGTGACGGTGCGCGAACCGGCGCTGGTTCCCTATTCATTTCAACAAGCGTTTCACCTCATGCGTTCGGGCCGCCCGGGGCCGGTCCTCATCGATCTGCCATTCGACGTGCAGATGGCGGAAATCGAGTTCGATATCGACACCTACCAGAGCCTGCCGGCCTACAAACCACGCGCGACGCGCGCGCAGATCGAAAAAGCGCTGGCGATGCTTGGCGAGGCGGAGCGCCCGCTGATCGTCGCCGGCGGCGGTGTCATCAACGCGGACGCCGCCGCGCTACTGGTGGAGTTCGCGGAGCTGGTAGGCGTTCCGGTCATTCCAACACTCATGGGGTGGGGGGCGATCGCCGATGATCACCCGCTCATGGCGGGCATGGCGGGCCTGCAGACCTCGCATCGCTGCGGCAACGCGACCCTGCTAGCCTCGGACCTGGTGCTCGGCATCGGCAATCGCTGGGCCAACCGCCACACCGGTTCGATCGAGGTGTACACCAAGGGCCGCAAATTCATCCACGTCGACATCGAGCCGACCCAGATCGGACGGGTCTTCGGCCCCGACTTTGGCATCGTTTCCGACGCCGGCGCGGCGCTCGAGCTCTTCGTGCAAGTGGCCCGCGAACAGGGGTCGCCGCGACCCGAGCGCTGGCGCCGCTGGGCCGGGGAATGCCGCGAGCGCAAGCGCACCATGCTGCGCCGGACCAACTTCGTCAATCAACCGATCAAGCCGCAACGCGTGTACCAGGAGATGAACGAGGCCTTCGACGCCGACGTGTGCTACGTGAGCAGCATTGGGTTGTCGCAAATCGCCGCGGCGCAGTTCCTGCACGTCTACAAGCCGCGGCACTGGATCAATTGCGGGCAGGCGGGACCCCTGGGCTGGACCGTGCCGGCGGCGCTCGGGGTCGTCAAGGCCGACCCGGGCCGCAAGGTGGTGGCTTTGTCCGGCGACTATGATTTCCAGTTCATGATCGAGGAGCTCGCGGTCGGGGCGCAGTTCAAGCTGCCGTACCTGCACATCGTCGTGAATAATTCCTACCTGGGACTCATCCGCCAGGCGCAGCGCAACTTCGATATGGACTATTGTGTCGACCTGTCGTTCGAGAACATCAACGCGCCCGAAGTGGGCGCGTACGGCGTGGATCACGTCGCCGTGGCGGAAGGCTTGGGGTGCAAGGCCATCCGCGTGCGCAAGCCCGAGGACCTGGCGGCGGCCCTCGGGCAGGCGCACGAGCTCATGGAGCGCTTCCGGGTACCGGTAGTGGTGGAGGTTATTCTGGAGCGCGTCACCAATATTTCCATGGGCACGGAGATCAACAACATCACCGAGTTCGAAGAGTTGGCGGAAGTGAGCGTCGAGGCGCGGCGCGAGCCGGCGCTCATCGATTGAGGCGGAGGATGAATTCATGCCGAGGTTTGCCGCGAATCTGAGCATGCTGTTCAACGAGCTGGAGTTCCTCGAACGCTTCAGCGCCGCGCGTCAAGCCGGCTTTCGGGGTGTCGAATACCTGTTTCCCTATCCTTATAAGAAGGAGCAGCTTGCCGGGCGCCTCGAGGAATTCGGCCTTACACAGGTACTTCACAACCTGCCTGCCGGCGACTGGGGCAAGGGCGAGCGGGGGATTGCGTGCCTGCCGGGACGCGCCGCGGAGTTCCAGGACGGTATCGGGGCCGCGATCGACTACGCCCACGCGCTCAAGTGCAGTCAGGTCAATTGCCTTGCGGGCATCGCGCCGGCCGGCGCCGACCGCGAGGTGGTGCGCGCCGTGCTGGTGAGCAATCTCAAGTTTGCCGCCGCGCAGCTCAAAGCTGCCGGCATCCGCTTGTTGCTCGAGCCGTGCAACACGCGCGACATCCCGGGCTTCTACGTCAACCGCTCGCAGCAGGCGCTCGATATTATTAGCGAGGTGGGATCGGACAACCTGTTCCTGCAATACGACATCTATCACATGCAGATCATGGAAGGAGACCTCGCTCCCACCATGCTGCGCAACCTCGAGCGGATCGCCCACCTGCAGCTCGCCGACAATCCCGGCCGTCACGAACCGGGCAGTGGGGAGATTAACTACCCGTTCCTGTTCCGCACTCTGGATGAGGCCGGCTACCGGGGTTGGATCGGTTGCGAGTACAAGCCGGCGCGCGGCACCGTTGACGGGCTCGGCTGGATGAAGCCGTACCTGTGATGCGCGCCAATCAGAACCGGCAACGCTAAAGGACGCGCCATGAGCAAAGTGGGTTTTATTGGGCTCGGCATCATGGGCGCACCCATGGCCGGACACCTGCTGGCGGCGGGCCACGAGCTGTACGTGGATGGCAGGCACTCCGTGCCGTCGGCGTTACTCACGCAGGGCGCCGTGCGCTGCGATTCGGGCCGGGAGATCGCCGGCCGCGCGGATGTGATCATCATCATGGTACCCGACACACCCGATGTGGCCGCCGTGCTTTTCGGCCCGGAAGGGGTCGCCGCCGGCCTGTCGCCCGGCAAGACCGTGGTCGACATGAGCTCGATCGCGCCGCTTGAAACCCGCGAGTTCGCGCAGCGTATCAACGCCCTGGGCTGTGCCTATCTCGACGCGCCGGTGTCGGGCGGGGAGCTCGGTGCCAAGGCCGCAACGCTCACCATCATGGTCGGCGGACAGGAGGCTGCCTTCAACGCTGTGCGGCCGCTGCTCGAACTCATGGGCAAGAACATCACGCTGGTCGGAGCCAATGGCGACGGTCAGACCTGCAAGGTCGCAAACCAGATCATCGTGGCGCTGACCATCGAAGCGGTGGGCGAAGCGCTGCTTTTGGCGTCGCGGCTCGGCGCCGATCCGGCGCGGGTGCGCCAGGCGCTGATGGGCGGCTTTGCCGCCTCGCGAATCCTCGAGGTGCATGGCGAGCGGATGATCAAGCGCACGTTTGCGCCGGGATTTCGCATTGAACTGCATCAGAAGGACCTGGGTCTCGCGCTAAGCGCAGCGCGGCGGTCCGGGGTTTCGCTCCCCAACACCGCCACCGCGCAGGAATTATTCAACGCCTGTGCGGCGCACGGCGGCCAGGCGTGGGATCATTCGGCGATGGTGCGCGCGCTCGAGCTTCTGGCCAATCATGATGTCGCTGGGTCCGAGCGCTGAAACCCGCATCCCGTTGGGCAAGAGCGGCCTTGAAGTCGCGCCACTGGGTTGGGGAATGTGGCGCTTGCCGGCCGCATCTGAGGCCAGTCCGCGTGCGCGGGTGGAGGCAGCGCTGGAGATCGGTTGCACGCTGTTCGACACGGCGGATGTTTACGGCTACCACAAGGGCAGCGGCTTCGGCGAAGCAGAGCGCATCCTCGGCGCTGTCTTTCGTGAGGCGCCTGCCACACGCGAGCGGATGGTGCTCGCCACCAAGGCCGGCATTGCGCCGCCAACCCCGTACAACTCGTCGGCGCAATACCTGATCGAGGCCTGCGAGGCATCGCTATCCCGCCTGGGCGTCGAGCGCATCGATCTGCTGCAGATCCACCGGCCTGACCTGCTCGCGCACCCGCAGGAAGTCGCACGGGCCTTCGAGCGCTTGCGCGAGGCCGGCAAGATCCGCGCCGCGGGGGTGTCGAACTTCAGCGCCGCGCAGTTCGAGTCGCTGCGTCACTACCTGCCGTTCGAACTGGCGACGACGCAAAATGAATTCTCGCCGCTCGCGATTGAACCCCTCACGGATGCCACCCTGGAAACGGCCATGCGCTGCGGCGCGGCGGTGCTGGCGTGGTCGCCGCTCGCCCAGGGACGCCTGGCGGCGCGCAGGGGCGAAGCGAGTGCTGATGCACGCACGAACGCGGTGATCGCGGCCCTCGATGCGGTGGCGTCGCGGGCGGGCACCGCGCGCGTGGCGGTGGCGTATGCCTGGATCATGGCTCACCCGGCGCGGCCCATTCCGCTCATCGGCAGCCAGAGTCTGGCGCGGATCAAGGAAGCACGCAGCGCCTATGCGGTGCATATGACGCGCGAAGAGTGGTACCGGATCCTGGTCGCTGCGCGCCGCGCGCGCATGCCGTAGTAACGCCCGACGCCCGCGTGCCAGGCGCCCCGGTGCCGGCAGCAGCGGGCGCGCGTATGCTTTACGGCTTGGGGGGAGCCATGAGCATCTACGACCAGGATCTGGACAAGAACCCCGCCAACTTCGTGGCACTGTCGCCCACGAGTTTCGTGGAACGCAGCGCCGAGGTGTTTGGCGATCTGCCGGCGGTGGTGCACGGCGGCCGGCGCTACAGCTGGCGCGAGACCCGCGAGCGCACGGCGCGGCTCGCGGCGGCGTTGCGCGCCCTCGGCGTCGGTCGTGGCACGACCGTGAGCGCGATGTTGCCCAACACACCCGAGATGATCGAGGCGCACTACGCCGTGCCGGCGCTGAACGCCGTTCTCAATACCCTCAACACGCGCCTGGACGCCGCGCTCCTCGCCTGGCAGATGCAGCACTGCGAAACGGCGCTGCTCATCACCGACCGCGAGTTCTCGCCCGTCATGAAAGAGGCGCTGCGCATTTTGCGCGACGAGCACGGCCGCACGCCGCTGGTCGTCGATGTGAGCGACAGCGAATACGCAGGTCCCGGGGAGCGCGTCGGGCAGCATGACTACGAGGTGCTGCTGGCGCAGCACGCGCCTTTGCCGCAGCTTGCCGGGCCGCAGGATGAATGGGACGCCATCGCCGTCTCCTACACCTCCGGCACCACCGGCAACCCCAAGGGCGTGGTGACTCACCACCGCGGGGCGTATCTCAATGCGGTGAGCAACGCGGCGACCTGGAGCATGCCGCACTTCCCGAAGTACCTGTGGACCCTGCCGCTGTTTCACTGCAACGGCTGGTGCTTTCCCTGGACGGTGGCGATGCTGGCCGGCACTCACGTGTGCCTGCGCAAGGTGGAAGTCAAGGCGATGTTCGACGCCATGCGCGCGCACGGCGTAGACCACTATTGCGCCGCGCCCATCGTGCACAACATGTTGATCAACGCGGAACCCGCGCTGCGGACGGGCATTACGCAACGCGTGCGCGGCATGGTGGCAGGAGCCGCGCCACCGGCGGCGATGATCGAGGGTATGCGCAACATCGGCTTCGACCTCACGCACGCCTATGGCCTTACCGAGACCTATGGCCCGGCGGCGGCGGCGGCCAAACGGGAGAGTTGGTCCAGCGAAGATCTTGCCGAGCAGACGCGGCTGAACGGCCGGCAGGGCGTGCGCTACGTGCTGCAGGAAGGCATGACGGTGCTTGACCCGCAAACCATGGCGACGGTGCCGGCCACGGGTGAGGTGACGGGCGAGATCATGTTCCGCGGCAACATCGTGATGAAGGGTTACCTGAAAAACCCGCAGGCGACGGCCCAGGCTTTTGCCGGCGGCTGGTTCCATAGCGGGGACCTTGCGGTGCTGGAGCCGGATCACTACGTCAAGATCAAGGACCGCAGCAAGGATGTGATCATCTCCGGTGGGGAGAACATCAGTTCTCTGGAAGTGGAGGACGCGCTGTACCGCCACCCGGGGGTCCTGGCGTGTGCGGTGGTGGCGCGACCGGATCCGAAGTGGGGTGAAACGCCGCTCGCCTACGTCGAGGTCAAGCCCGGCGCCAGCGTCACAGCGGAGGAGCTGATCCGTCATTGCCGGGGTCACCTGGCTGCTTACAAGGTGCCGCGCGAAGTGCGGTTCGAGGAGATCCCGAAAACCGCGACCGGCAAGATCCAGAAGTTCGTATTGCGCCAGCGGGCGCGCTCCGCCAGCGCGATCGGATGAGGAGCTGACCATGACGGATGCGACCGAACCTCTGGTCAAACGCGCGCGCGACGCGCGCGGGGTGGTAACCCTCACGCTCAATCGGCCGCAGGCCTTCAATGCGCTCTCGACCGGGATGCTCACGGCGCTGCAGAGCGAACTGGATGCCGTGCACCAGGACGCGACCGCGCGTGTGCTGGTGCTGGCGGCAGCTGGCAAGGCCTTCTGCGCCGGCCATGATCTGAAGGAAATGCGCGCCCAGCCTTCACGCAACTACTACCAGGATCTGTTCGCGCAATGCTCACGCGTGATGCTGAGCCTCACACGGCTGCCGCTGCCGGTGATCGCGCGGGTGCACGGCATGGCCACCGCGGCGGGCTGCCAGTTGGTGGCGCAATGCGATCTCGCCGTCGCCTCGAGCGAGGCACGGTTCGCGGTCAGCGGCGTGAACCTCGGCTTGTTCTGCTCGACACCCGGCGTCCCCCTGGCGCGCAACGTGGCGCGCAAGGAAGCCTTTGAAATGCTCGTTACGGGCGAATTCATCGATGCCGCACAGGCTCAGGCCCGTGGGCTCGTCAACCGCGTGGTGGAGCCCGCCTCGCTGGACGCGGAGATGGAAAAGCTGGTGGGCAGTATCCTCGCCAAGCCGCGCGTTGCGATCGCCATGGGCAAGGAGCTCTTTTATCGGCAGGTGGAGCTCGGGATTGAGGCCGCGTACCAGGCGGCGGGGCAGACCATGGCCTGCAACATGATGGAGGGCGCGGCGCTGGAGGGTGTGCAGGCGTTCATCGACAAGCGGGCGCCGCGCTGGGAACCCTGAAAAAAACGCGCCGTAGTTGGCCGCCGCGCCGGCGGCGCCTTTTCTTAACACGGAATGGTCTGGCCGCGGCAATGGCCGTTGCCTAGCATGCGCGTTTACGCCTTATCCTCGAGGGAGCTGCCGATGAAATTGGGCCGTTGCCTGCAGCGCGTACTGCTGTGCGCCGTGGTGATGTCCGTCATGCTGCCGGCCGCACGGGCGGGTGATGCTGCGCCGGGGACCATCGTGGGTCTCGTCACCAGCACCGCCAAACTCCCGGTGGCGCATGCGACCGTCACGGCGGTGAGAGCCGACGGGGGTGCGATCCGTGCCACGGTATCCGGCAGCGATGGCGTCTACGCATTTGCCGATCTGCCGCCGGGCACCTGGGCGGTCACGGTCCAGATTGACGATTCCGCGCAGGTGACGACGCCCATGCTCACCGTCATTCCGGGGAAAGCCACCCGCTATGACGTGGTGATGAATCTGGCCGTCCCGTCGCCGGCTGCCGGCGCGGTTTCGCCGCCGGTACTGGCGGCTGCGGCACCGGCCCCGGCGCCGGCAGTAGTCGCACCGTCAGTTCCCGAGGCGCTGCGGGCGCCGGATGCGGCTCCCGCCGTGGACACCCAGACGCCGTTTGCCGTGGGCGATATCGGCTGGATGAACGGCAACACGCGGGAAAAAGCCCCGATATTCGATACCAAGTTCTTTACCCCCGAAATCCGCTTCGATACCAATTACCTGCAGGATTTCAACCACCCGGTGGATCACACCATCGTCGGTTCCAGCGAGGAGTTCCGTTCGGGGGAATTCCAGATCGAGCAGGTGAGCTTCGGCGGCAACTTCCACTGGAACAACGTCCAGGCCCGCTTCCTGTCGATGATGGGGCTGTTCGCGGTCACGACCCCGCGCAGCGATGCCAGCTCCGGCGTCGGGCAGTGGGATCTGCAGGGGGCTTACAAGTATTTTTCGGAGGCCAGCGCCGGCTACCACTTCGACGTCGATCACGGCCTCAATGTGGATGCCGGGATTTTCGTGTCCTACATCGGGCTGTTCAGTTACTACAACTTCGACAACTGGACCTACCAGCCCTCGTTCGTGTCATCCAACACGCCGTGGTTCTTCAACGGGCTGCGGGTCCAATGGTTTCCGACGCAGACGCTGAAGATCGAGCCGTGGCTCATCAACGGCTGGCAGTCATACGCGAAGTTCAACTCCCGTCCGGGCTTCGGCGGCCAGATCCTGTGGATCCCGAATGACTCGTTCAAGTTGGTCTTCAACAGCTACAGTGTCGGCCAGGACAACCTCGCCAGCGGCAGCGGCGTGCCCAACAACGGCGGCAATCCGAACGCTGCGATCGGCTTGCCTAATCCCGGCGCGCCGTACGTCAACTACGCCCACGTCACGCGTGTCCACGAGGACGATAGCCTCGTGTGGAAATACTACGATGCGAAGGACGGCGGCGGCGCGGGGATCTCGAAGATGGCGATGTCCGTGACCTGGGACATTGGCTGCGAGTACGGGGGTGGCGTGAGCTGCTCGCGCGGGCCGAACAAGGAGAGCTTCGTCGGGGTCATGGCCTACGATCGCACCTGGTTTCACCATGATCTCTATGCGGTGACCATCGGCGGCGGGTTCATGAACAATCCGGGGCGCTACATGGCGCTGCTGCCGCCCATCAACGGCGCAACCGCCGCGACCGGAACACCGTACTTCAGCGAGAACCCGGGGCAGAAGCTCTACCAATGGGACATGCAGCTGAATTTGCAGTACATGCCCAAGGACTGGATCACCTGGTGGACGGAAGCGACCTTCCGCCATTCCGATGTGCCCTACTGGACCGGATCCGGTGGCGTGACACCGCCCGCCGGCAACAACGGCGCGCCCGGTTCCTTCGTCTGCAACAACAACAGCAGCATCGGAGCGGACGGCTGCGCCACCGAGGGTGGCGTATGGTATCCGGACCTGCGCACGCGCGAGCTCATCTGGGGCGCGGGCGTGATGGTGAAGTTCTAGACAAAAAAAGACCCGGCGCCTACTGCGCCGGGCCGGTATCCACTGAAGCTTAGCGATTGATCTTTGAGATCTTCGAGCCTTCGAGTGACAGGTCGCCGAGCAATCCCTTGTCGGCGAAAACAAACGCAAGAATCGGCTTCTGCTGCGTCTGCGAGTCGTAGCTGCCGTTGGCGCCACCGGAAATCACGGTGATTCCCGCATCCGCGCCGATCGACCAGCCCATGCTGGAGGTGAACTTTTCCAGCGACTCCGGGGTCATGAACATGATGATTTCACTGTGCTTGGCCAGGCCGAGCGTCAAGCCAACCGATGCGGCGCCGACACTGTAGTAGCCGACCGTCTTGCCATTGACCTGCAGCGCACCTTCGCCAAATTCGCCACCAACACCGATGCCGCCCTTCAGGACGCGGGGAAATACCAGCACGCCTGCGGCCTTGTCGCCCAGTTCCTTGTTCGCCGGATTGATCGTGGCGAAACGAAGCAGGGTCTCGGACACGCGCGTGTCGATCTGAGTTTCGGTGGCCGCGAATGAGGCTGCGCCAGTCGCCAGGGCGACGATTGCGAGGCCGGTTGTAGCCAGGACAATTCTGATATCCATAAAGTAGTCTCTATCGTTAGTGAGTGAGGAGCGGGGTTCGGATCGCGGAGCGATCGCGGACAGGGATCCGACGGGGAACCGTGGTCAGGTTCAACCTGACGCCAACAGTATCGGCATGCGATCGCCGGGTCTGTGCGCCAACGTACGCAGTGAAACAGATGGGAAGGGCGGTATCTGCAGCGCCAAGACTTGTCTGTATCTGGCGTCAACGGGGTAATTGTCAGGCGTCGTTACTCAGGGTCTATGTACGGCGGCGCTCAGACGCCATGCGCGCCTCATGCTCCAATGAGATTGGACCCCGCAGCACAGCAACTCACAATAAGGCAGCAGCATGGACAAGGATCGCGTTAAAGGCTCGAGCACGCAGGCCAAGGGCGTCGTCAAGGAATTGGCGGGTAAGGTGCTCGGTGATGCTAAACTGACCGCCGAAGGCCGCGGCGACCGGGCCAAAGGGAAGCTGCAGAGCACGATCGGCGGGTTAAAGGACGCGCTCAGGAAGAAGTAGCCACCTGTGTGCGGTTCCGTACACTGCCTCACCCGGTAGATGTATAGTGAGCCATGGCAACTGGCAGGCGGGCAGACGTCAAAGAGAAGGGATCGGTCTTGCCCCTCGCGAACCGACCCTCTGAGGTGAGCCTGCCGCGCCACAGCCCACGCCAGAACCATCTCCTCAATGCCCTCCCCGCAGAGGATTACAAGCGGATCGCCGCGCATCTGGAGTTCGTGCCGCTGAAACTCGGCGATATCCTCTACGAGCCGGGCATCAAGCTGCGCTATGTGTATTTTCCGACGACCGCCATCGTTTCGCTGCTCTACGTTATGGAAGACGGTGCGTCGGCAGAAATTGCGATCGTCGGTAATGAGGGGATCCTCGGCATCTCCTTGTTCATGGGCGGTGAGACCACCCCCAGCCGCGCGGTCGTGCAAAGCGCCGGGTACGGGTATCGCCTGCGGGCCCAATTGCTGAAAGATGAGTTTGGGCGGTTCGGCCCGTTCCTGCGCCTGCTGCTGCGCTACACCCAGGCGCTGATCACGCAAATGGCACAGACAGCAGTCTGCAATCGCCATCACTCGGTCGACCAGCAGTTGTGCCGGTGGCTGCTGCTGAGCCTGGATCGGCTGGCAACGAGCGAACTGTCAATGACGCAGGAGTTGATCGCGAACATGCTGGGGGTACGCCGTGAAGGCGTCACCGAAGCCGCCGGGAAGCTCCAGAATGCCGGTCTGATTCATTACCGCCGGGGAAGGATCACCGTGCTCGATCGCCCGCGCCTGGAGGCGCGGTCCTGTGAGTGCTACCAGGTGGTCAAGACAGAGTTCGATCGTCTCCTGCCTTACGCCGCTTCCTAGCGCCGCAAACCCCCCTTTTGCGCTGTGGATCGCCCACGCCAATGTGCGCTGGCGAGCAGACCGGGTCTCGAGAAGACCTGTAAGGTCATGCTGGTTTGGGGGTTCACCAGAGCCGCGCCTGGTCGGTCGTTCCGGTCCTGCGGTCGCGCTCGTTCACAAGGTGGCTCAATGGCGGGAGCGATCTCCCGGGAGCGCTATGGTGTGGCGATGCTAAACGGTGCCGCGGACAATCGCCTGCTCGCGGCGCTGCCAAATTCCGACCGACGGCGCATTCTGGCGAGCTGCGAAACGGTTGAACTCGCGCTCGCCGAGGTGCTTTACGCGCCCTGGGAACCCTTGCGATGGATTTACTTTCCGAGCAGCGGTTTCATTTCGCTGATCATGCCGACCGGCGATTCGGGCGCCTTCGAAGTTGGGTTGGTCGGAAACGAAGGGATGTTAGGAATTGCCCTCGTGCTCGGCGCCGAGATGTCGCCACAGCGCGCGGTAGTGCAGGGTGGCGGAGTCGCCCTGCGCATGGACGCTGCACCGTTGCGCCGGGAACTGCGGCGCAATAAAGCCTTGCGAGACGAGATTGATCGCTACGTTCACATCCGCATGGGCCAACTCGCCCAGGCGACAATCTGCGCACATTTCCATTTGCTCGAGGCGCGCGTAGCCCGCCGGTTGCTGGTGACCCAGGATTGCGCGCGCGCCAACACCTTCAAGGTTACGCACGAGGTCCTGTCCTCAAAGCTTGGCGTTCGTCGAGTTGGCGTCACCGAAGCGGCGAGTTCATTGCAGCAACGTCGACTGATCCACTACAGCCGAGGCGACATTACCGTGTTGGACCGGCGTGGACTGATGGCGGCCTCCTGCAAATGCTATGCGGCGGATCGCGAGTCTTACAATCGCATTCTCGGGCAGTGACGCCTGACTGTTCGCCAGCGTACCGACCAATCCGCGCGATAGGCGCAGGCTGCAAGTTTGCCCAAGGATGAAGAGTCATGTTGAACAATGCGGTTAAAGATGGCTGGCAGCGCTTCCTCGACAGACTGAGGCGAATGTGGGGAAAGCCGCGCAGCGCTGAGTTACCCAAGACGGCCAGTCAAGGCAGCAGTGGCTGATGAGCGCGGATAGGACTGGCCGATCAGCCGCCGCCCAGACAACGCTCGATGTGCTCAGAGCTGCCGGCAGCGTGGTCGGTTTGGTCGGCCGTCGGCACGTGAAAGACCAGGTCGTGCAGCAGGCAACCCAACTGGCTGTCTGGGAAGACGAAGGTGGCCCGGTTGCAGAACCGCCATCCGTGCCCTCGGCCAACGCGAAGACGTGACGCGAAGGTGACTGCCGCGTCGCAGATGCAACGCGGAGTTACCGCTCAGCGAGGGCCGAGCAGGTTCGAGCGGCTATGGTCGCCGTAGCCGCATTTACGCTGAGTGTCCGCGCAACGATAGAGGAACTTCCATGCACACGGCATTGACCCCCCTGGTCTCACTGATCGCCGGCATCCTGATCCTGGTGATGCCGAGGCTGCTGAACTACATCGTGGCCATTTACCTGATTGTGATCGGACTGCTCGGGCTGTTTGGCTCCGGCAATATTCATCTGTAAGAGCGCTGGCGCGAGGCGGGATTCAAGGAGAGACGATATGTCGGGTACAATTCTCTTGATTCTGCTGGTGCTGTTGTTGGTTGGTGCGATCCCCAGCTGGCCGTACAGTCGTGGATAGGGTTACTGTCCCAGCGGGAATCTGGGAGTGGTGTTGCCCGTGGTCGTCGTCCTGCTCCTGACCGGACGCATCTAGCAAGATCGCATGATTTCAGCCGAGGCGCAGCAGCTCGCGCGCGGCTGAGGGTCTTAGGAGGGCAAACAGTGCACGTGCTGGCGCTGAACAGCGGCTCTTCGTCGCTCAAGTTCGGCCTGTATCGCGTGGAATTTTCGCAGACCGAAACGGTGCTCTCAGGTGAGGTCGAGGCGATAGGCGCCCATGAAAGCAGGTTCTCCGCAGCCGATTCGCGTCATAGTAAAATGGTCAATGAGACCGCGACCATCGCCACTCACGCCGAGGCGATTATCCGCATCGGCGGCCTGCTCGCCGACTCCGGCACGCCGGCACCGAGCGCCATCGGGCACCGCGTCGTCCACGGCGGCCCCACTCTTCTGCAGCATAGTCTGATTGATGATTCCGTGCTGGCGCAACTCGAGGCCGCGAGCGCTTTCGCGCCGCTGCACACCGCGCCGGCCCTGGCGGTCATTCACTATGCTCAGGCGCACTTTCCGGGCCTGCCGCAGGTCGCGTGCTTCGACACAGCGTTCCACGCCGGATTGCCGGAGGTCGCACGGACGCTGCCGATCGCCAGGGAGTTGCGGGCGACGGGGGTTCAGCGCTACGGGTTTCACGGTTTGTCGTGCGAATCGATCGTGCATCAACTGCGGGACGATCTGCCGGATCGTACTGTCATTGCCCATCTGGGCAATGGCGCGAGCGTCACCGCGGTCAGGAGCGGCAAGTCAATCGATACCAGCATGGGCCTGACGCCCACCGGGGGAGTCATGATGGGGACCCGCAGTGGCGATCTTGATCCCGGCGTTCTGCTCTATCTGATGCGTGAAAAGGGATTCGACGCTGTCAGGCTCGAAGATCTGGTCGATCATCGTTCCGGTCTGCTGGGGATTTCCGGCACCAGCAGCGACATGCGGCTGCTGCATGCTGCGGCTCCGGCGGACGCGGCTGCGCGACTGGCGATTCAGATGTTCTGCTATGGCGTGCGCAAGCAAGTGGCTGGCATGGCAGCCGCACTGGATGGCGCAGATCTGATCGTTTTCACCGGCGGCATCGGTGAGCATGACGCGGAGGTACGCGCCGGGATTTGCAGCGGATTGTCCTGGGCCGGCGTGAACCTCGACGAAGCGCGAAACCGGGCGGCGAGCAATCCCATCAGCAGCTTTGCATCGGACTGCGCCGTGAGGGTTCTCGTCTCGCAAGAAGACGAGCAGATCGCCCGTCACACCGCCAAGCTGCTCGCGCCCGCGAGCCGCAGCTAAAGCGCGATCGCGGCATCGGCCATCCGCGCGGACGGGGCCCGGAATTTTTGCCGCGCTATCCGCGGCGGATACGGAGTGCCACTATGTTCGCTGCCGTGCCGGGACCGTGCCGATTTTGAGGACATCCTTCGCAATCGTATGAGTACCACGATCAGCCCGCTCGCTGGCAAACCGGCGCCTGCCTCATCGCTGGTCGATGTGTCAAAGCTGCTCGCCGCTTACGTCGGCCTGCGGCCCGACGCAGCGGTGCCGGCACAGCGCGTCGTTTTCGGAACTTCCGGCCACCGCGGCTGTTCGTTCGAACGCAGCTTCAACGAATGGCACGTGTTGACGATTGTCCAGGCGATCTGCGACTACCGCAAGAAACAAGGGATCGACGGGCCGCTTTACCTCGGCATCGACACGCATGCGCTGTCGCAGCCCGCGTTCCAAAGCGCACTGGAGGTGCTGGTCGCCAACGGCGTCGAGACCATGATCTCCCAGGGCGGGGAATTCACGCCGACGCCGGCGGTCTCGCACGCCATCCTCGGTTACAACCGAGGGCGCACCGGGGGCCTGGCGGACGGCATTGTCATCACCCCGTCGCATAACCCGCCCGACAATGGCGGCATCAAATACAACCCACCGAACGGTGGACCGTCCGACACCGAGGTCACGAATTGGATCGAAGCGCGCGCGAACGTCTTGCTGGCCGACGCATTGAAGGGCGTCCGACGCACGCCGTACCCCCGAGCATGCGCCGCTGCCAGCACCCACGAGCACGACTTTCTGAGCCGCTACGTTAGTGATCTTCTGAGCGTGATTGATTTTGATGCGATCCGCGGCGCCGGTATTCATATGGGAGTTGATCCCCTGGGCGGGGCGGGGGTGCATTACTGGGCTCCGATTGCCGAGCGCTACAAACTCGACCTGACTGTCGTCAGTGATGAAGTCGACCCGACCTTTCGCTTCATGACGCTGGATTGGGACGGCAAGATTCGGATGGATCCGTCTTCCTCCTATGCGATGCAGCGCCTCATTGGGCTGAAGGATCACTACGACGTCGCCTTTGCCTGTGACACGGACCACGACCGTCACGGCATCGTCACGCGGGGCACTGGGCTGCTGCCGCCGAATCACTACCTGTCAGTGCTGATTGATTATTTGTTCCGGCAGCGGCCGCAATGGAGCCACGGCGCTGCGGTTGGCAAGACTCTGGTCAGTACTGCGCTGATTGACCGCGTGGCGCAACGGCTGGGTCGAAAACTCTACGAAGTCCCGGTTGGCTTCAAGTGGTTCGTCGCAGGTCTGCTCGATGGATCGCTGGGTCTGGGGTGCGAGGAGAGCGCCGGCGCGTCTTTCGCCCGCAGCGACGGCACGGCGTGGACCACGGACAAGGACGGAATTGTGCCGGCGCTGCTGTCGGCCGAGCTCATGGCACGCAGCGGCCGCGACCCAGGGGAACTGTATCGTGATCTGGTTCGCGACCTGGGCGAGCCCACGGCCGATCGGGTTGAGGCTTCGGCAACCGCCAGCCAAAAAGCCGCGCTGGCGAAGCTCTCGGCAAGCCAGGTGCGCAGCACGGAGTTGGCCGGCGAGAAGATCGAAAAAGTGCTCGATCGTGCGCCGGGCAACAACGCACCGATCGGTGGCATCAAGGTGACCGCGAGCAGCGGCTGGTTTGCCGCGCGGCCCTCTGGCACCGAGGACATCTACAAGATCTACGCGGAAAGCTTCCGCGGCAAAGAGCATCTGGGCGACATCCTGCGCGAGGCGCAGGCAATCGTCGATACCGCACTGGGACATCCTTAGGCCATGTCAACTCCTAGCCTGACGCCCGAACTGCTGCGGAAGATTGATGCCTACTGGCGCGCCGCCAACTATTTGGCAGTCGGGCAGATCTATCTCTACGACAATCCGCTGCTGAGGCGTCCGCTGGTGCTAACGGACGTAAAGCACATGCTGCTTGGGCACTGGGGCACGACCCCGGGGCAGAATTTCATCTATGCACACTTGAACCGGGTTATCAAAAAGTACGACCTCGACATGATCTACGTCTCCGGCCCCGGCCATGGCGGCCCGGCGGTGGTCGGCAACACGTATCTCGAGGGCAGCTACAGCGAGATCTATCCAAACATCAGTCAGGACGAGGCCGGGCTGCGTAAGCTCTTCGTGCAGTTTTCGTTTCCGGGCGGCATACCCAGCCATGCATCGCCGGAGTGTCCGGGTTCCATCCACGAGGGTGGGGAGCTCGGCTATTCGCTGAGCCACTCATTCGGGGCGGTGTTCGACAACCCCGAACTCATCGTCGCCTGCGTCGTTGGTGATGGCGAGGCCGAGACCGGACCGCTGGCGACGGCCTGGCATTCCAACAAGTTTCTCAATCCGGTGAGCGACGGGGTGGTGCTGCCGATCCTGCATCTGAACGGTTACAAGATTTCCAACCCGACGATTCTCGCGCGCATCAGTCGCGAAGAGCTGGAACAGTTGCTGCGTGGTTACGGCTGGCAACCTCACTTCGTGGAAGGACACGAGCCGGCATTGATGCACGAGGCCATGGCGGCAACGCTCGACACGGTGGTGGAGGAAATCAGAAAGATCCAGCACGACGCTCGTGCTGGCGGCGATCTCGCCCGACCGCGCTGGCCGATGATCGTCCTGGCGTCGCCCAAGGGCTGGACCGGTCCAAAGGTGGTCAATGGGCTGGCGGTCGAGGGCACCTTCCGTGCGCACCAGGTGCCGCTGGCCGTGGACGCGGCGCATCCGCAGCATCTTGCGCAGCTTGAAGCCTGGCTGAGGAGCTACCGCCCGGAGGAGCTCTTCGATGAGCAGGGGCGCCTGAAGCCAGAACTTCTGGAGCTGGCGCCCCAGGGCGAACGCCGCATGGGGGCCAATCCGCATGCAAATGGCGGCATCCTGCTGCGCGATCTGCGGATGCCCGATATTCGCGATTACGCGATAGACGTGCCAGCGCCGGGCACCGGGGGCATCGGCGACACGCGTGTTCTGGGGCCCTTCCTGCGGGACGTGGAGAGGCTTAACGATGAGCAGAAGAATTTTCGCGTGTTTGGACCTGATGAGACGCTTTCCAACGGTCTGGAGGCTGTCTTCGGGGTGACCAACCGCCAATGGGACGCACCGGTGCTGCCCAATGACGAATTCCTCGCGCCGGCCGGGCGGGTGATGGAAATGCTCAGCGAGCATCAGTGTGAGGGCTGGCTGGAAGGCTATCTGCTCACCGGCCGGCATGGACTCTTCAACTGCTACGAAGCCTTTATCCACATCGTCGACTCGATGTTCAACCAGCACGCCAAGTGGCTCAAAGTCACTGCGCAACTGCCCTGGCGGCGAAAGATTGCCTCGCTCAACTATCTGCTGGCCTCCCATGTCTGGCGCCAGGATCACAATGGCTTTACCCACCAGGATCCGGGCTTCATCGACCATGTCGTCAACAAAAAAGCCGAAGTCGTGCGGGTTTACCTGCCGCCGGACGCGAATTGCCTGCTGTCAGTGATGGATCACTGCCTGCGCAGCCGCCACTACGTCAACGTCGTGGTCGCGGGGAAACACCCGGCGCCGCAGTGGCTGACGATGGAGGCGGCCGTCAAGCACTGCAGGGAAGGTGTCGGTATCTGGCAGTGGGCCAGCAACGATCAGGGCGTCACGCCCGATGTGGTAATGGCATGCTGCGGCGACGTCCCAACGCTGGAGACACTCGCGGCGGTCTGCATCCTCCGCCAGCGCCTCCCCGAGCTAAAAATCCGTGTGGTTAACGTTGTTGATCTGATGTGTCTGCAGCCGCACAGCGAACACCCGCACGGTCTGAGTGATGCGGATTTTGATGAGCTCTTCACCAAGGACAAACCGGTCATTTTCGCCTTCCATGCCTACCCGTGGCTGATCCACCGGCTGACCTACCGGCGCACCAATCACGACAACATCCATGTTCGTGGCTACAAGGAGGAGGGCACGATCACCACACCGTTCGACATGACGGTCCTGAATGAGCTGGACCGCTTCCACCTCGTGATGGACACCATCGACCGGCTGCCGCAGACCGGAGATGCGGGCCTCTACCTGAAGCAGCAACTCAAAGACAAGCTGATGGTGCACAGACAATACATCGGCGAGTATGGCGAGGACCTGCCGGAAATCCGCCACTGGAAATGGCCTGCGCAGGGGATAGGCTTGTGAAGCCTCGATACCGCACGCTACTGATCTGGGTTCTGGGGTTCGCCGTGCTTTCGGCGCTGCGCGCTGCGCCGCCGCCGATTGCCCAGGCGCAGATCGACTATCTGCTTGCCTTCGTGGAGCACTCCGGCTGCCAGTTCTATCGCAATGGCACCTGGTATGACTCGAAAACCGCGCGAGCGCATCTGCAATCAAAGTACGAGATGCTCGCCGGGAGTGGTGGAATCACCTCCGCCGAGGACTTCATCGACAAGGCCGCCACCAGTAGCAGCCTGAGCGGCCGCGCGTACCAGGTCAGGTGTGGCGGCGGTGAGGTAATCGCGAGCAGCCAATGGCTGCGGGACGCCCTGAGCCGCTATCGCGCGCACGACGCACCACGCGCAGGGCGTGGTGCGCCTGCCAACCGGGGCGATTGGCGATCAATCGTCGTGCTTGATCACAAGATCGCTATGTACAGAGGTCACGTGCTCCGTGCGACGCGCAATGGATACCGCCCTGTCTAACGCTTGCCGGCTTCTGGCGCTGCCGGTTAGCCACACAACCCCGTCCTTGTCCGTGTCGACATGAATGCGGCCCAGGCTCGTGAGGTGATCCGCAGCAAGCTTAGTCTTGATCTCGGTCGTGATTGCGGAATCCTTCACGAATGCGACCGGGTGCGTCCGGTCAGTATCAGCGTCATTGGCGATGAGCGCAGTGGAGCCAAGCAGCGCGCCTAAAAGCACGCAAGTTGCGGCTAACGTTTTCATGATGCTTCCCTAATTTGTAAGATCCCCCGAAGTATCTGCCGTGCTTGCGGGGTCCTCAGTTCGCTGGCGCACCAAGTCGCGCGCCCTGCTAGCCAGGTCCAGACGCCTTGGCGTGCTACGTGCGTTTGCGTACAGACGTTTCGGGCGCAACCACGCACACTTGGCCCTCGTAATCGGATCGCCGTCATAGCCGGCGTCTGTCCTCACCCATTAGAGGCTTCAAATGAACTCAACATCACAAGCGCGCCGTCGTCGGCTTCCGCACCTGGCAGTTGGCCTCACAGGCGCGCTCATGGTCGTGGCGTCCGCATCGTTTGTGGCGTGCGCATCAACGCCGCCTGCGCCGACGGCTGGCTTGCAGGCCGCCCGGCTGGCGATTTCAAACGCCGAGCAGGCCGATGCCAGCCGCTACGCCGGCGAAGAGCTCGGCGAGGCGCGCACTAAGCTCGCCTCCGCAGACACCGCCGTCAAGGAACAAAGAATGATCGTGGCGGGGCGCTTTGCGGACGAGTCGCGCGCCGACGCGGAGCTTGCGTCCGCGAAAACCGGCGCAGCCAAGGCCCAGGCAGTGAACGCTGAAATGACGCACAGCACAACTACCTTGGTCGAGGAAATGCAGCGCAGCTCAGGAGACAAGCCATGAACACGGAAAAATGTAGTGTCACGAATCTGCGCAAGACGCTGATCGCCGCGACCGTGGCGTCGGTGCTGCTGGCTGCCTGTGCTGCGGCGCCGCTCAAGCCGGATGGCGCGGCGGAAGCGCGCAACAAGCTCACGCAATTGCAGTCTGATTCGAACCTCGGCAGTCGCGCGCCGCTGGCGATCAAAGAGGCAGACGCTGCCGTAAGCACTGCGGAGCAGCCGCTAGCCGACAAGGAACTGGGGGCGCATAGGGTTTACCTGGCTGACCGGAAAGTCGAAACGGCCAGAGCCCTGGCTGAGACCCGCTTTGCAGAGGATCAGCGTGCCGCACTCAGCGCCCAGCGCGAGCACGCACGTCTTGATGCCCGCACGCACGAGGCGGATGCGGCCAAGAGTCAGGTCGCGACGGCGCGCATGGACGCTGCCAACTCGGAGCAGGAGGCAGCGGAGCTGCAGCGGCAGATCGATGCGCTACAGGCGAAGCCCACGGATCGGGGCCTGGTGCTCACCCTTGGCGACGTGCTGTTCGAGACTGGCAGAGCTGACCTGAAGGCAGGTGCCGCTGGCAATCTGAGCAAGCTGGTAGCCTTCCTCACTAAGTACCCGGAGCGCGTGGTCGCGGTCGAGGGCTATACCGACAGTGTCGGCAGCGAAGACTACAACCAGGCGCTATCGCAGCGCCGCGCTGACTCGGTCAGGTCATACCTGGTCAGAGCGGGCATCGAGTCTGGACGGATCAGCGCATCGGGTATGGGTAAGAATGATCCGGTGGCAAGCAATGATTCGGCCAGCGGCCGGCAGCAGAATCGTCGCGTCGCAGTCATTATCAACAACCCGCCGATTGCGTTGAGATAACCCGACCAGCCGCGCGCGGGGCGGCGCGGCATGACTTGCCGTGAAATGAGCCGCGCGGCTGCGGTATTGGACGCGTGCGGCTCGCCTAGGGCCGCGGGCGCTTCAGTGGCTTGAAACGTTTCGCGGAGTTTGGGCTCAGGAACGCCAGCAACGGCAAGCCGTGTTGACTGTGTTCCGCCGCGACCTTCAGCGCAACCAGGCCTGGAACAGCCATCACAACGCCCGCAACCCCCCAGAACCAGCCGCCGAACCAAAGCGCCAGAAAGACGATCACCGGGCTCAGGTCGAGGCGGTGGCCGACGAGCAGCGGTTGCACGATCTGGCCTTCGATTGTCGCAAGGCCCAGATAGCTCGCCGCTACCATGACCACGCGACCCACGCTGTCAAAGGACACGAATGCAACGACGGTTAGCACCAGGAGCGTTGTGGCCGACCCGAGGTAAGGGATGAAGTTGAGCAACCCGGCGAGCACTCCCCACAGTATCGGGTTTGGCATCCCCAGGGCCATCATCGCCAGGCTCGTTGCCAGCGCCAGGCCCACATTTATGAGCCCAATCGTCGCGTAGTAACGCCCGACCTCACTGCGCACGGCGTCGACGACCTTCAATACGTGGGTTGAGTGCAAGTCTCCCGTGAGTGCGGAAGTCATGCGTGCCAGCATCGGCGCCCCGCCAGCCAGGAGAAACAACGTCAGGACAACAACCGTCATCGTTGCAACAAGTGCGCTGCGTGTTTGGAGGAGTAATCCTCCGGAGGCGCTCGGGGCGGGCATCCCTTTAACGGGCAGGGACGGCGTGCCCGTGCTTACGTCGGTCAAATGCCCGGCACGATCGGTGATCGAATCGATGCGATGTAGCACGCGGGCCACGGGCCCGAGCTTTTGCGAAATGATTCTGACTGTCCGCGGAGCATCGGTCAGCCATTGCTGCGCCGGCGACCACAATTGATCCACGGCAAGTCCAATGAGTCCCAGAAAGATCATCAGAATGAGGATGGCGCCCAAACTGCGTGGCAGGCCTTTTCGATGCAGTGCCTCGACCGGGCTTGATAGCACCAGCGCGAACAGCACCGCCAGCGCAATGGGAATGACCACAGCACTGGCGACATACAGCAGGACGACGCACAAGCCGCATGCCAGGACCAACACCGACATGGAACTCCTGGGTCTCTGCTCCACATTCCGCGGGCCACTGACGTTCGACGTCTGTTCTGTGTTCATGCTGGCGCCTGACAAATCGGCCAAGAGACCGTGAGTCGCTAGCAGAGCAGTACCAAGCTGTCTTCGCAAGCATCGAACGCCACCGATCATCGCCGGAGACATGTTCGGTGTCGCACAGACCGGCTCATGCCGGCGGAGTATCGTTTGCCCCCTGAGTTCCGACTCGCTCGGCTTCAGCAGGTCCGCTGGCGCAATGATCGCGCTGGCGGGCCTCTTTTTTTGCGGAACGAAATCTCATCGCACTGAGTCTGCAGACCACACCTGTTGCGATTTCAAGAGCTGAGCCGTGAATACGGCGTTTGAGGCAGGCGCTGTGTGTGAGTCGCCGCACCGACCAGCCGCACGCCTCGACCGCAATATGCCCGGCAATTCGCGGCGAGGTCCGGATGAGCTCACTTTTCGAACGCGGTAAAGAAGCTGTCAGGCACGAGCGTGCAATCCGTTCGCTGCTCGACCGAACAGGCGCGCCGGTGGCGGAAGTGCGGAGGCTGTTCGCGCAGGGGTTCTCACGGCTTGAACTGGGCGCCAAAGTGCGCTCGTACCTGGGGGTTCTCACGATGTCCAACGTGCGCTCAATGTTGCGTCGCAAGAGAGGCTCGTCACGACGGCAATGAACGCCTGAGTGCTTTGTTACTCGCGTGCGCAAGTGCCGGCGAGTGTTCAATGGCGTCCATACGCGCATCGAGGCGGCACGCTCATCCATGAGCGTGCCGCCTCTCTGCATCAACAAAGCCGGCTGCCGCCGAGTTCGTGAGTTTTCTTCTGAGGATGTTGATGGTACGCACTGCCGTTACGTCATTCTGTACGCTACCGCACATAAACCAAAAGAAGCGCGCAGCCTGGTTCAGGTCGTAAAACGACGGTATCTACGCGTCGGCCGTGCGATCCACCGGAGACCCTCGTAGTCGGGCGGTCGCTCGCCGGCGAGCCCGCCTGAAACACACAGCTGCCTGCCGAGCCAGCACGCGCTGCAGCACGCGGATGAAGTCGCGGGGCGCATTAAAGGGATCCTGGTGCACATGTTTGAGTGGCCGTGGCGTGACACGCCCGGGCAGCGGCGTCCGTCGAGGATCGTGCGTTTGCCACGGTTGTAGCGCATCAGCCTGCGCCTCGGTCGATTGGTGCGCGACCCGAGAACGGAGCGCGCTCCAGTGGAGTCTTGCTGACGGTGATGTGTGCGGTAGCGCCCCGACGAATGATGCACAGCGTGTTGCACTGACGCCCTAAGAGGTATCAGGAGATTCACATGTACATCGGCGGCGGCATACTCGGAACCATCCTCGTCCTCGCTGCCATTGTCTTCTTGCTGCGCAGGGCATGAATCGCCTTACTCGACGAACCATGGGTTGGGAAGCTATGAATACGTACCTGAAGAGGCACCTCCTGCCGCTGAGCGGTTGTGCCGTGGCATGTTTGTTGGTCGCATGCGCGACCAATCGCCCACAGTCACTGCGGGAGTCGGCGTCCCGTCTCGATGACGCGAGCAGCCACTTCTCTTCGCAAATCCAGTATCAGGGTGATGACAGCCGGCGCGGCCGCGTGAGCAGCGACGCCAAGATCTTGGCACAGGCGACGCACAATCTCGATCATGCCCTGGACAGACAGGAGTCGCGCGACAATGTCGATGCCGACTATCACCGGGTAACGGAAGGTTACCAGCAATTGCACACTCAGCTAGCGGACGAGGGATATGCGGAACAGAATCGGCAGGTGCTCGCAGACTTCGATCGCGTGACGGCAGCGTACCGCGATGTTGAAGCTGGCATGAGTCGCCGGTGAGGACGCAACCGCAGACGACCAGCACTGCTGTCGGGGTCGCGCAGAGTCCCGCGCAGACCCCATCAGCGCCTTTCACACTACCCGCGCTGCCGTACGCTGACTATGCACTTGAGCCGGTAATCTCCGCCGATACGGTTCGGCTTCACTATAGCAAGCACCACAAGGGATATATCGACAGTCTGAACAGACTGGTCGTTGAGACACCCTTCGCCGATCTGTCGCTTGAGCAGATCATCCGCTCGACAGCGGGGAAACCTGAGTACTCCGAACTCTTCGATAACGCGGCACAGGCGTGGAACCACGCCCTCTATTGGAACAGCTTAAGTCCAGGGGGCGGAGGGGTTCCGCCACGTGCCCTGCGAGCGCGGATCGACTCGGCGTTTGGTGACATCGAGGCGCTCAAGGAGGAGCTGCGAACAGCCGCGACAAAGCAGTTTGGGTCCGGTTGGGCCTGGCTGGTACTCGACGGCGCGAAGCTCCGGGTTCTGAAAACAGCCAATGCGGAGAATCCTGTCACTGCGCAGATGAAACCCCTGCTTGCGATCGATGTGTGGGAGCACGCCTACTACCTCGACTTTCAGAACCGTCGTGCGGACCATGTGAATGCGCTAATCGATAAGCTCATTAACTGGGAGTTTGCGGCCGAGAATCTTGAAAACGATCTCGTCGGCAATCACGGTGAGGGTGATCCGGAGGCTGCGGCCCGCTTCAATGACGCGCAGACCCGCTTCGTCGCCTCAGCTCGCGGTGCAAAGAAAGTTCGCGAGGGCGCTGCAGCGCGGCCCGACGAAGAAGCTGCGCTCGACGAGGCGGCGCGGCTCGGCAAAGCGCGCTCGAAGGAGCGGACCTCTACAGATCCTTCAAAGGCTCCGGAGCTGGCAAGCAATCCCAGAGTCCAAAATCCAACATAGATCGGCGGTTCCCGTGACAACACAAACAGAATTGACCGACGTCAAGACCCTGCGCGCTCGGGCGAGGAAGCATCTTGAAGAAGGTGCGGTAACGGCTGGTTATTCGGCAGACCGGACTGCGGTTCTGCGGCTGCTCAACGAAGCACTGGCGACTGAGATCGTCTGTGTCCTGCGCTACCGCCGTCATCATTTCATGGCCCGCGGCATTGACGCCAAAAGCACCGCGGATGAATTCCTGGTCCACTCCAACGAAGAGCAGGGACACGCGGACCAGATTGCGGAGCGCATCGTGCAGCTAGGTGGGGAGCCGGACTTTGCACCAGATGGCCTGACCGGCCGCAGCCATGCGGAATACGTAGCGGGCACCTCATTGGTTGAAATGATCAAGGAAGATCTCGTGGCAGAGCGCATCGCCATCGACAGTTACCGTGAGTTGATCCGATACCTCGGTGAGCACGACCCTACGACCAGCCACATGCTTCAGGAGATACTCGCTGTGGAAGAGGAGCATGCGGACGAGCTGGCAGACCTGCTGAAGGGCCTACCACTGAATGGCGCCCGCAAGACAGACTAGGGGCGCCATGCACCCGAGCAAGCTCGGAGTTAGCTCAACTCTGTTCTGCCACCAGCATCACCCGGCGCGTCACCCTTTCGGTTTCAGCTGCGCGCGAATCTCGGCGCTTTTGTGTTCCTCACTGTGAACGTTCAACTACATGATATTTGCCTCCATTGGCTTATTGAACCTGGTGGGACACTCAAGAACTGCGAGGATGAAATCTCATCCCATGAGGCACCGAGGTTCTGCATCACGGTTCGAGCGGCTCGCGAGCTGCCGCACCAGGCCGCGCGTGAGTGATATCGCGCACCCACGTCAGGCCCTTTATCGCTTGTGACCAACCCACAGCAGTGATCGCGAGGACGGCGACGTGCTCGAGTTCCTCAACAGTGATTCCCTCGGCACAGGCTCTGCGTGCATGCGAATGCGTCGCACCCTCCGAGCCAGCGGCAATGGCGAGAGCGAGGTGAATCAGGCGTCGCGTGCGCCCATCGAGTGGGCCTGCGCGGCTCGCCTTTTCACCCAGGTTCTGAAAGGCCTCCCACACCAGGGCGTGCTCGCGGGCCATATGCAGCGCGGCGCCGGGCAGCTTCATACTGGCTGGGTCGGAGGCTGTGTTCGGCTGATGCTTGCGTGTCATGTTACCCCGTTCCTTCTAGTAACCTATTTATCAACGCAATCGTAGAAGGTCTGCCCTTCCGCGCGCCTCGCCACGGCGTGTTTGCCGCGACTCGCGCAATCAGTTTCCGCCTGTTCGAGCGCGCGGGCTTCGCGCCGTTCGTCCGGGGCGGGCTGCCCGGCACCCGGAGCCGATGGACTGTCGGCGGGTGGGGAGTTCGCGCATCCCACCAGCAGAGCGGTACAGACAATAGCGGCCCATTTCATGCTGTCCCTCTCTCTCGCTACTAGTCTTGATCGCCGGAGTTGACGGTCAGATGCAGCGTTTCCAGATGCAAGCGTTTGCGTGCATCGCTCGCGTCCGAAGCCGTTACGGTGGCTGCCTGGTTACCCCAGCTATGCCGAAGATAGGTGGCGACGTCGGCAATTTCCTGATCGGTGAGCTTCCATGCAAAGCTGGGCATCGTCAGTGGTGAAGGCCGGGATTCGCTCGTCCCAACCCGGCTCCCCGCCAGAATGATATGGAGAAGTCCGCGCGGGTCGGGCTGCTGCAGCATCGCATTCTCTCCCAATGGTGGAAAAAACCGCGGTTGACCCACGCCGTTCTCCAGATGACATGCGGTGCAGGCGTCGGAATAGATCGCTGCGCCGCGCCGCATTGCGTCCGGCTCCGCTTCGCCAGCCATGGTGTAGGCAGTCGCAGGGCGGCTCTTCAGATATACGGCGATTGCATGACGATCCGTATCGGTCATGGAAGAGGTTGAGTAGGTGATGACGTCTGCCATAGGACCTCCCGCTCCGGCGTGCACGTTGCGACCGGTGCGCAGGTATTCGCTGACCTCATCAATGCTCCATCTGCCGAGTCCCGTGCGATTGTTGCTCGTCAGGTCCGGTGCGACCCAGTTGTCAAGGTCACCGCCATGAAAGTCCTGCCCGGACTTGTCAGCACCGAAGTCGTTCTTGGGCGTATGGCAGCCGCCGCAGTGACCCAAGCCATTAACCAGATACGCGCCCCGATTCCATTCGGCCGACTGGCCCGCAACGGACGTGAACTCGGAACTTTCCAGAAAGAGCGCGTTCCAAACTTTGATGAGCGCGCGAATACTGAATGGAAAGTGCAGTTTAGTTTGCGGGGGCACATAGCGGACTGGCTGAGAGGTTTTCAGATAGGCAAGAATCGCATCGTCATCCTCACGGCTCGCCCTTCGAAACCACGGATAAGGAAAGGCCGGATAGAGATGTTCCCCGTGCGACCCGATGCCATCGTGCATCGCGTGGTAGAACTGCTCGCTCGTCCAGCTGCCGATTCCGGTCTGCGGGTCGGAGGTAATGTTGGATGAGTAAATCGTGCCAAACGGAGTGTTGAGCCCGAGTCCACCGGCAAAAGGCTCGCCACCCTTGCGCAGGTGACAAGACATGCAGTCCCCTGCTACCACGAGATATTGACCGCGACGCAGCTGCGCAGCGTTCGGCGTCGAAGCGGCAATCGGCTGCGCCAGGACAGCGCCTGCCGTCCGGATAGTGAACGGGTGCCTCGGCAGCGCCCCCGTCTGGGTCACCGCATTGCCGGCCACGCCAAGCAGACCCACGGCGGCGGCGCTGCTCGTTACTCGGAGCTTGCGCCAGCGCAAATGACTACTCATAGCATCACGATCGCACCAACGGGCCCGGCTCCTTCAAGTAGCGCGTCGTGATCTCGCGCGCAGAGTTGTAGGCCAGCGCCGCCACTGTTCCGGTCGGGTTGTAACCTGCATTTTGGGGAAAGGCTCCGGCTCCCATGGAGAAGACGTTTGCTACGTCCCAACTCTGCAGGTATTTGTTCACTACACTCGTTCTGGGATTGTCCCCCATGATGGCGCCGCCAGTGTTGTGGGTGGTTTGATAGGGGGTGACGCTCCAGGATCCAGCGCGGCGATTCACCTTGATTTCACGTGGGCGCATCGCTCTCGCCACCTCGGCGGCGCGATCCGTCATGTAGTCAGACATCCGGTGTTCGTTGTCGGTGAAATCAAACGTCATGCGTAACATCGGACGGCCGTGAATATCGCGATAGGTCGGGTCCAGGTCGAGGTAGTTGCCCCGATGGCTCATGCAGGAGCCGTGGACACTCAGCGAGAAAGATCGCAGGTAGTTCTTAGCGGCCGCATGCTTCCATTCCAGGCCCCAGGCAGGCGTGCCGTCCGGGGTGTAGATCATCTCAATCGGCCGCCCGCCTGTGACCATGCCCGCAATGTAAGCGCCGCCGATGAACCCCAATCCTGAGTGATCGAAGTTGTCACCATTGAAGTCATCAATGACGGTCGCCAGCGCTCCTGCTCCGATGAACGGGTTCAGTATCTTGTCGTCAAAGAACACATTTACTGACGACATGGTCTGGTAAGCGTAGTTTTTTCCGACCACGCCTTTGCCCGTCTTCGGATCGTATGGAGTCCCGATGCCTGAGAGCAGCAACAAGCGCACGTTCTGCAAGACATACGCAGACAGGATCACCATCTCTGCCGGTTGGAAAAACTCCTCGCCGGCGTTGTTGACGTAGGTAACTCCTGTCGCACGCTTGCGGTCGGCAGTCAGCTCCACCCGCAGAACCTCGCATTCGGTCTGCAGCGCAAAATTCGGCTTACGCATCAGGTAGGGCAGGATGGTGGTCTGCGGGCTGGCCTTTGAATAATTGCCGCAGCCGAACTTCTCGCAAAAACCGCAGTAGGTGCAGGCGCCGAGCTGGGCGCCGAGGGGATTGACGTAGGCCTGCGACAGATTACCTGTCGGGTGGGGGAACGGATGTCGCCCCAGTTCGGCTGCCGCCTGGCCAAACAAAGTGGGCCCGTAAGTCTGCAGCATTGCCGGTGTGGGATACTCAGCCGACCGTGGGCCTTCGAACGGATTGCCGCCCGGCTGAATCTTGCCGTTGAGATTTCCTGCTTTGCCACTCGTGCCACACAGCTTGTCGAACTGATCGTAGTAAGGTTCGAGTTCGCCGTACGTTACCCCCCAATCCTGAACAGTAAGCTCGTAGTCCGAGACAGCCTTCGTGCCATAGCGCTGCAGGTTGTGGCTCCTGGCCAGGAAGTCGGACGGCAGAAATCGCCAGATCTGACCATTCCAATGCACCCCGCCGCTGCCAACCCCGGTACCGAGCAGGAAGGACCCGAGGCGGCGCATCGGCAACGCTTCCTGACTCGTGTTGTTTCGAATGGTGAGTGTGTCGTCGGCAACGTTTTGAAACAAATGATGTCGCCACATGTAACGCAGCTCATCCTGAGCAAATCCCGTGGCAAAATCCGTCGCGGTATCGCGCCACGGGCCTCGTTCGAGCGCGAGCGCGCTCAGCCCGGCGTCGCACAGCTGTTGCCCCATGATGGCACCGGTCCATCCGAACCCAACCAGCACCGCATCAACAGGTTTAAGGGTGGTAGTCATGAGGCGTTACTTCTCTCTCCAACCGGGCCGGCCCTTGAAGCCCACGGGCGGAAAAGGTACGGGTTCCCCGTGACGCGACACCCACTCCTTGTAGTCGTAGTGAGCGCCCGGAAACCCGATCATTTTCCAGCCACCCATATCCTTGTTACCCCCATAGATTGGATCGGAGAAGTATCCCTCCTTGGTGTTCTGCAGAAGCATGGCGAAGAACGTCTTGCTGTCCGCGCCGCCCTCGAGCTGTATGGCCCCACTCTCGAGCTGCTTCAGGATCTCGTCCTGATTTGCGGAGCTAAGTTTGCTGAAGGCCGCGCCGTCAAAATGTGCGCCGACGTAATGATCAATCGCGGCGATGGCGGCCCGATACAGTTGCGCCGGACTGAAACGGCTTTGATAGCCTTGCTCGGGAGTACCTTTCGGCCAAGGACCACCCAGGTAGTAATGATCACCACGCCCGAACGGACCGGCCAGCTGCCGGTCAAGGAAAAATGGCACGTTGGCTTCCACGGCTCCCGGACCCGCCGGGTCGCCCGGGATCAGCCGCTCGACCGCAGATTTGATGAAGGCCAGCTCGGCTGGTTGAAAAAATACGTATCCGGAACCGGAAACACCGGGCGGTGCATCCGCCGTTCCCTCTTGCCAGGGAACCGATCCCTGCAGGGTCTGCGACGGTCCTCCGAGCTCGCCGTCGCGCACGCCCGCTGCCGCACTGACAATCCCACCGAGCGCGCCACCGACCAGAAAATGGCGGCGACTCAACGTTGAGTTACTCATGCTGTGGCCCCAAGGCAGGTGACACCCCAAAGGTACTCTTTCGGTCTGAGGGTGGAAACTCGCCAGGGAGCGATGTCCGTTACGGATATATAGGCAACAGCGCGCGCGTCCTGACTGTCGAGTGACGCAGCCGGTTGTCTCACGCTGGATCGCCATAGCCGGCGTTTCCTCGCGTAACGCTTGCAGCTGGATCGCGTGAATCTCGTGTCTTGAATCACGTGGCGCGCTGTTCAGCCTCTACGCAGGCAGCTATCAAAATAGTGACTTAGCTACCTCTCTTCAGGTTCTCTGGGAATGAAATTCCCCCTTAGGTGGCTGAAACTGCGCGGCGTCAGCCCATGCCCCCTACCGAATAGATCGGCCACGATCAACAATGATCTGTATCTGGGGGGCGCCACGGCGAGCGGCCTGCGTCTCCAGGATGCCGGACCGGTGCGTCGGCGCGAGTGACGAGAACAGCGTTCCCCGGTTCTACCGCATTCACCTCAAGCGGATGACAGGACGTCGTGCGACACCAGCCCCGATTGAAGCCACTACTTTAAGTGCTGAGGAAACACCGTTACCGATAGAGTCTGATAGGGGATTCCGCCGCGCATTGTCGAACTGCTCGGTCGCTGCGTTTCAGCCGCGCCGATCGCCTCGGCCGCTATCCCGACCCAGAGTCTGGTCTACCTTGCTCTCAGCACCGCTGCCACGCCGAGGACCAATCGAATGAGCGGCGCAGGCTGCCGAGTCAGAAAGCGCATCGTGCGGCTGCGCGGGTAGCCATTGAGCGCAGAGTCCGGCTCAAGCTGCCGGGCAATCACCTGGCGTTGCGCCTGCAATCGCCGGCTCAGGCATTGCCGCTGCTCGAGCAAGGAGATGTCCGTGGTCGAACTCACAGCCTGCTCCTGAGTAGCGCCAGATCCGCGGCCAGCTCTGCGCGGCTGGCGGCGAAGCTCTCGCTACTGTGCCTTGAAAGGACCGTAAAGCGACGCCAGGCGAGGCCAGCTCCGAGTGCGTAGAGAGCGGCTAATGCGGTAACTGCCGGGATTCGGTACGTCGTCTCCCAGCACAATGCCATCACCACGGCTCCGAGGGAAAGCATCATGCACAGGATGCAGGCGAACCCGAGTACCGCACCGACGAGCATCTTCATCAGACGAGTCTTCTCTTCGCCCCACTCGACCTGGGCAAGCTGAGCGTACAAAGCGAGCTGGTCGAGCAGAGCCCCGCCGGCTGAGCGCAGGATGCGAATTGCACCGAGCGCATTGATCGGGGTGGAGTCCGGCGTCATGGTCGCAGGCATCTCACTCTCCGCTGCGCCCAAGCAGGAAGCCAACGAACACTCCGACCGCCGCCGTGATGCCGATCGCCTGCCAGGGCTGCCCGCGCACGTAGCTGTCAGCAGCCTTGACCGTATTGCGGGCCTGACCGGAGAGCGCGCCTGGCAGTTCTTCAACCAATGCCCTCGCTGCCGCGACGCGGGCATAGAGCTTGGTCTTGGCGCGGGCCAAATCTTCACCTGTTAGCGAAGTGCTTGATTCGATCAGGTCTTCCATATCGGCGACGAAATTTTGAAACTCTTGAGTGATGCCTGACGGTGCCGCATCGGCCGGGGCGCCCTTTGGGGGTGTCGAGCCAATCGTGTGTCCGTTCGAGGTGGGTTCTGTGACCATTGCTTCGGTTTTCATTCGAGCTCCTGCTGGGTGTTCGCGACTCGTCGGGGTGGTCCCGAATTCGGGTAATAACTCTAACGGGCGGTGCCCCTGGGCGTCTGTTCGATTGCGCGCTTAGCCGAGCAGGCACAGCACGCGTGCCGGCGCGAGGTGTTCACTACCGCACTGACCGTCTGAGCAATATCGGTCGCGCGATTACGGATTGTTTTGACGCAGCGCAGCTGCGCAGCGTGCGGTGCCGTACGGACCTCGCAGCGCGGATGTGTGATGTTCCATGCTCGAAATTGAACACCCAACCCTGACGACATGCCAGACGGGCAGCGCCGAATCATCGCCGAGGTTACATTTATGAGCGGAGTTAAATTTCTAATGTTGGCGGCAGTTGCCGCAAGCTGCTTTGCGGCAATTCCGAAGGCACAGGCTCAGGTCAGCATCAACATCGGTGTAGCCCCTGAATGTCCTTACGGTTACTACGACGCCGCGCCGTATGGCTGTGCTCCTTCCGGATACTACGGTCCGGAATGGTTCAGCGGCGGCATCTTCGTTGGCGCTGGTCCGTGGTTTCATGGCGACAACAATTTCCGCGGCCACGTAAATAACGCCTTCCATCCGAGCCACGGTTACAAGGGCGCCATGCCAGAGCGCGGCGAGAAGGCCGACCCGGGCAAGCGCGTGGACAAAGAGCATTTCAAGGGCAACGAAGAGCGGGATGGACGTGGCCACGAGAGCGAGGCCAGGCGGTAATCCACCAAACGGCAATCAGCAAAGCCAAGCTTCCGTTAAAGCCCGCAGTCTCCAGTCCTGCGGCCAGCGGCAGGCAGTTGCGCATCAAAGCTTTTAAGCCGCAGAGCCGATTCGCATATGTGCGGTATCGCACAGACATTCTGGCGTTGACGGCGTAGCGTTTGCCCCCTGAATCCAGACGACCCGAATGAATCTCGCTCGCTCCCCGAGCGACAGTTCCACCCGGATTCAGCGTTGGTCCGCCAGCGTCGACACGCGCTGGCGGGCTTTTTTTTGCGGCCCAAGGGGTCCGCTCTGTACGGTAGCGCGCAGACCCCGGGGGCAGGTCAGCGCATCCTCGTGGTCCTAGCTTGCGGTGCGCGGGGCGCATCATGTCCAGAAATGTACTGCTCGTCCTGTCGGCGCCGGCGCAAGCCAAGGCGGTTCGGCGCTCGCTGGAGGATTCACGCGACGGACCCTTCAAGGTCGAGTGGGTGGGTCGCTGCGACGACGCCTGCAACCGACTGGAGACCCAGGAAAGAAAAAAGATCGCCGCCGTGGTGGTCGATCTGGCGCTTCCCGACAGGCAGGGAATCGAGGCCTTCGGTGCCCTGTTCCGCGCAGCGCGCGACGTTCCCATCCTGATCTTAAGCCACTTGCACGACGAAGGTGTCGCGAGGCTTGCCGTTGAGCGTGGCGCACAGGATTACCTCATGGACGAGCGCCTTGACGGTCATTCATTGTCCAGGGCGCTGCACAACATGCTCGAGCGCACCGCGCGCGCCGCGGCGCTATTTCTGGAAAGGGAACGAGCACAAATCACGCTGAATTCGATCGGGGATGGTGTCATCAGCACCGACCTCGCCGGCAACGTCACCTATCTCAATACGGTTGCCGAGCGCATGACGGGCTGGTCTCGCCAGGAAGCATGCGGGCGGGGGCTCCCGGACGTGTTGAAGATTATCGACGGCGACAGCCGCCAACCGGCTCTGAATCCTCTGGCGATGGCTATTGTGCAGAACAGGACAGTTGGCCTGAGCTCTAACTGTGTCCTGATCCGCCGCGACGGCCACGAATCCGCCATTGAAGACACGGCCGCTCCCATTCACGATCAGGGCGGGCAGATCACCGGCGCCGTCATTGTCTTTCACGACGTCGGCGTGGCCCGAGCGATGTCACAGAGAATGTCCTATCTGGCGCAACACGACTTTCTCACGGAGTTGCCGAATCGCATGTTGCTGAACGACCGCCTGACGCAGGCGATAGCGTCAGCGCATCGTCACAAGAACCTGCTCGCGGTTCTGTTCCTGGATGTGGATCACTTCAAGCAGATCAACGATTCTCTGGGTCATGCGATCGGCGATCAGCTTCTGCAGTCGATTGCGCGACGCCTGGTGGCTTGCGTGCGCGAGTCAGACACCGTCAGCCGTCAGGGTGGGGATGAATTCGTGGTGTTGCTGTCGGAAGTGGCGCGCGCGGAAGATGCGGCCTTCACCGCTGACAAGGTACTCGCCGCGGTGAGCAGGCTACATCGTCTCGACCATCAGGATCTGCACGTCACCGTGAGTGTGGGTATTGGCGTGTATCCTGCGGACGGTGCGGATGCCGAAACGCTGTTAAAGAGCGCGGACCTTGCAATGATCCGCGCCAAGACCCGCGGCCGCGGTAACCATCAATTCTTCGAGCCGGACGTGAGTGCGCGCGCCGCGGTCTGAAGCGACGGCCTCAATACCAGGCGAGCAGGCGTTGTGCGAGTGGACCTCCTAGATGGAGATCTGTCGACCAAGGTCGATCAGCTGATCGCGCGGCACGCGCAGATAGTCCGTCAGGTGCACGCTGTTACGCAGCATGGCGCTGAACAGCACTTCCATCCAGCGCGGTAAACCCCGGCCATCTTCGCGCGCGATGACGCGCTCGGAGCCGACGAAATAGGTGAGTTTGGCCGGGTCGAACTCGCAGCCGCGCGCGGCCAGCTGTTTCATGAGCTGCGGCAGATCCGGCCGCTCCATGAATCCAAAGCCGGCGTGCGCCGCCCAGAAGCCGGGGGCAATCTCCTCCAGACCCAGGCGATGATCCCCGGCAACCCAGGGCACGGATTCGGTCTCCAGGGTCACCGCGACGACGGTCTCGTGCAGGGCGTGGCTGTGTTTCACGTACCAGCGCATGACCGGTGGGGTGGCGTCCTTGACGCGCGTCAGGAACACCGCCGTACCGGGGACGCGTGCCACCTGGTTGTGCTCAAGACTCGCCATGAAGTCCGCGACCGGCAGCGGGTTTTCGCTGACGCGGGCCGCGATCGCACGGACGCCGCGATGCCAGATGAACATGACGGCATAGACGGCACTCGCCAGCAGCAGCGGCACATACCCGCCATCGAGGACTTTCAGCATGTTGGAGGCGAAGAATGCGCTGTCGATGATGAAGAAGACGCCGGCCACCGCCAGGCTCGCCGCGAGGCTCCACTTCCAGATCTCGCGCATGGCGATGAAGAGCAGCGCGCTCGTCATGAGCATGGTGGCGGACACCGCAATGCCATAGGCGCCCGCGAGGTTGTCGGATTTTCTGAATCCCAGCGCAAGACCGATCGTCGCGAGCATAAGGAGCCAGTTGACCGCGCCGACGTAGATCTGTCCGTAGCCTTCATCGGAGGTCTGCACGATCTTCAGGCGCGGCATCCAGCCGAGCTGGATGGCCTGGCGGGTCATGGAAAAAGCGCCGGTAATGATCGACTGGCTGGCGATGATGGTCGCCACCGTCGACAAGAGCACCATCGGGATCAGGAGCTGCCCCGGGCAAAGTCGATAGAAAATGTTGCCGGTCGTGGGCGCGCCGGCCAGCACCAGGGCGCCCTGGCCGGCGTAACTGAGCACCAGGCTCGGGAACACCAGCCAGCCCCAGGCGAGGCGAATGGGTTTCGCGCCGAAGTGTCCCATGTCGGCGTAAAGGGCTTCGGCGCCCGTGACGCACAGAAACACCCCGCCGAGAACGAGGAAGCCCACGCCGCCGCTGTGAAAGAGATAGTAGAGACCGCGGTACGGGTTCAACGCCCACAGGATCGCCGGGTGACGCACGATGCCGCCGATGCCGAGCACCGCCATGGTCAGGAACCAGACCAGCATGATCGGGCCGAAGGCCCGTCCGATCCGGGCCGTACCCAAAGGCTGCAGCGCAAACAGGGCCAGCAGCACCCCGAGGGTCAGCGGCAGCACGTAAGGCTGCAGCGCCGGTTCGATGAGGTTTACGCCCTCGATGGCCGACAGCACCGAGATCGCGGGTGTGATCGCGCCATCGCCGTAGATCAGCGCGGCGCCGAACAGCCCGACCGCCACGATCAGCGGGCGCTTGTAGCGCTTGACCCCAAGCAGCGCCATCAGGGCGAGGATTCCACCTTCGCCGTCGTTGTCGATGCGCATGGCGAAGCCGGCGTATTTGACGCTCGCGACGATGATGAGCGTCCAGATCAGCAGCGAGACCACGCCGAGAATCGCCTGCGGGCTGACGCCGCCGCTTAAGTCCAGCACCGTCTTCAGGGTGTACAGCGGACTCGTGCCGATGTCGCCGAACACCACGCCCAGTGCGCCGACCGACAGAGCGAGGCGGGCGGGATGGTCTTGCTTGTTGGGTTGCATTGGTTACGCGCAACATAGCAAAGTGCGGCGGCACCGTGGGCACGG